>Ga0181529_10000005_pt1 | contig 260563 bp, 213 predicted proteins | sample PEATcosm2014_Bin_36_FD_119763 | JGI IMG/M metagenome (GOLD analysis project Ga0181529, IMG submission 119763) | Peatland microbial communities from MTU Mesocosm Facility, Houghton, MI, USA - PEATcosm2014_Bin10_30_metaG | ecosystem: Environmental > Terrestrial > Soil > Wetlands > Peat | place...
ACCTGTAACCGATTGGGTGCTATAGAGTTATTAGAAGAGACAGGTTTCCGGCTGGGGATGCCCTGGCAGCACATGATTGTCGAAGTATCGCACGCGCAGCGGCCGCCGCGCCAGCGGCTTAGTCCAAACGCCGTTCTCGCACGTTAACCAGGAATGCGGTGCGGGATGGCATCGTCGCTTGATGAAAGCTTTAGACGGAATTGGGTGAGACGGTGCGCTTCGGAAGGCGTCGGCGCGGCCTTGTGGCCCAGGTCGTGCGATGGGCCGAAGACTGGGACGGTGTTTCCGGTCAGGTTGGACGATTTCTTCCTTGTACGGGGGCGCTACGCCCACTCATCGCGATGAGTGGGGCCCAGACTCTCTTCTGTGCGGGGCGGCGGTGGGACACCCTCGGTGACCGGACCGCCTGCCGACGGCTGGAAATTGGGATTACTGGGCTGCCGGGGCTGCGGGGGCTTCCGGGGCTGCCTTCTTGTGCTCCACGAAGATGTGTGGTTGATGACAGTTCACGCACGTCTTGCCCGCCATGAAGGGATCAGACTTGAGTTGTGCCACCTGATCGGTGTGACATGCCTCACATGTGCTTAACGCCGGTATGGCCGCGAAGTCCGGTGATGCGTTCTCGCCATGGCACACGTTGCATTCGACACCGTTGGCGGCGTGCGGGCTGGCTTTCCATTGGTCATAGATCAGCTTATGGCAGGTGGCACAGGTATCCCCGGCTGGAATCAGCCGATGGTATATATGCTTGGCTTGCTCCTGCTGAGCCATGGTAGGTTGGACGGCGGCAGCCAAAAGAAGAAGGACAAAAAGTGCGGGACCGAACAGACGCGCGAGGAAACTAGTCACGGGCAAATCTCCTGAGGGTGATGTGGCAGTATTGATCCGGCGAGGTCTGCCGATCTGTGATGCCAATCACGTCTTACCAGGAATGCGATCAGCGCACGGGCGGCGAGGGCTTTTCCCTATAGCGGTTTCAGGATTGCTGTACCCGGAGGCATTGCACTCAAGTCGACCCCACCCCAAGGAGGGGCGACCTGGCACCAGGCACAATTGGGGATACCTATCCTGAAACCGCTCTGAGGAAGGGTCACAGGCTCGTTTCTGTGCGGGGCGGCGCTGGGACGGCCTCGGTGACCGGGCCAACTGGGGCATCCGGCGCTAGCGCGAGGCCAGCGCTTCTGCCGGCAGCTTGTACGCTGGAAGGACGCCCAGCCTCGCGGCCATGTGGAAGAAACCCTTCATCCCTTCCAGGCATTCGTCGTCGAGGACGTAGTGGATATTGGTGGTGAGGTAGTTGTGGATCGTGACCTCCGGTATGGGAAACCGTTTCGAGCATTCAGCGACCAGCGCGTCGATGTTCTCCATGCCGTGTATGCGGGATTGAATGAAGTCTTCGGCGACAGACTCCTCGAAAAGTGGGCCGCGCGCAGCGCCGCCCCAGACGGCGGAGACAAACGGCAATCCCGTGAGTGAGCGCCACTCCCCGGCGAGATCGTGGTAAACCAGCTCCTCGCCCGTGCGCTCGAAGCGGTTGGCACACTCCTCGAGGGCCAGCAGCGCCGGATCGCCGATGACGATGGCCGCGTCGGCCTGCTCGAGCATCGCGTCGAGATCCGCGGCCATCGGCAGGAAAGGAACGCCTGGATTGCCCCATTTGTGAAAGAGGATGCGCGCATAAGCGAGCGTAGTTCGGCTGGCCGTGTCGGCGGCTACCGATCGCAGAGCGGCGAGCGGCCGGCTGGCGCGGCGCACCAGAAGCAGCGAGCGCACCTTTCCCTTGGAGGCGATGGTGCATCCCGGCAGAATGCGCAGTCCGGGCGTGGTGGCGAGGGCGGCAATCGGGATCAGTCCGATGTCGGCGGCTCCTGAAGCGAGGCGTTCGGCGCACTCCGACGGCAGCATCCGGTCGATACGGTAGCGAAGAGCCAGTTGAGCGTCGAGAGGGGGGTGTTCGAAATCCCACATCAAGGGCGCGGGATTCAAAAAGCCGATGGCAGCAACGCGCAGGCGTCCATCTTGCACGGGGTTCACGTCTACTAGACTACCAATTTTGCCTCAGCCTTCGGCGCGGCGTACCGGCGGCGGTACTGTGCGCGGCCGGCGTCCCGCTTGACAGGCGACGCTCTGGGCGGTAACGTGAGCGCAAATACCTTTGAGACCGCGTCTTGTTTCCTATGAAGAAGAGGACGTGTGCATTTTTTAGGATATTCTTTAGGATAATCTACATGACCGCCAGGTCGTCTCTGACCCAATCCGCTGATGCATCGCAGGTTACTGCAGTCGACGAGGACAGTCTGGCCTGGCTGGCGCTGGCGCTGACGCCTGGTCTGGGCCCGCGGCGGATTCTTGACGCCGTGAAGGAACTCGACGCGCCCAGCCAGATTCTGACCCTGCCGCTGACGGCGCTGGAGGGGCTCAGGTTTCCGGCCGAGGCGGCGCAGTTCATCTTCGACGGCAAGGCACGGGCGGCGGCTGAAGCTGAGTGGGCGCATGTGGTTGCGCAAGGCGCAAGGGTGGTCACTTTCAGCTGCCCCGATTATCCTGAACGGCTCAAGGAGATCTACGATCCGCCGCCGGTGCTTTGGGTGCGCGGCGATGCGCGGCTTTTGAGCCGGCCGGCGATTGCCGTGGTGGGAACGCGCCACCCCACACCCTACGGGACCGGCATCGCGGAGCTGCTCTCCCGTGACCTGGCGGCGCGGCGGCTGGTGATCGTGAGCGGCATGGCCCGGGGCATCGACTCCTGCGCTCACCGTGGCGCCCTGGCGGCGCGCATGCCTACCGTGGCTGTCTGGGGAACCGGCATCGACGTGGTCTATCCAAAAGAAAACAAAAAACTTGCTGAGGAGATCCTGGCCTCCGGAGGGGCCATCGTCAGCGAGGTTCCCATGGGAACCTTTCCCGCGCCGCAGAATTTTCCCCGGCGCAACCGGATTCTGAGCGGCCTGAGCGTCGCCGTGCTGGTGGTGGAGGCAAGCGAGAACTCGGGCACGCGCGTCACAGCCCGCTGCGCCGCAGACCAGAATCGTGACCTTTTCGCGGTCCCCGGAAATGTGACCAACAAAGGCTCGTGGACTCCTAACACGTTGATTAAACAGGGCGCAAAGCTGGTGGCCACCTGGGAGGATGTGTGGGAAGATCTGCCCTCGCAAGTGCGCCTTGAACTGGAAGACATGGCCCCGGCTGAATCCAAATCGGAGACAACCGCATCTTTGTTACCTGACCCGGTGCTGCGGCCCGCCGAGAGCATGGTTCTTGAGGTGCTGCGCGCCGACTCGAGCCTGCAGATTGATGAGATTCTGGACCTGCTTGAAACGCAACTTACTTCTTCTGAGGTATTTACCGCGCTCTTTGAGCTGGAGATGGCAGGCCGGGTGCGAGGATTGCCGGGCAAGAATTATGTGCGGACCATGTAAGTTGCTCCGCCGGCCGCGGTAGGTTTCCGGTGGGTGTCTGCGCAAAATTTTCTTTTGGGTTGTCTCTCGCTGGCCGTCGGCCGCTTTCGTCGTTGACTCCAAAGTACAGTAAATGGTTGATTTGCCGGATATGGATCATTCCGGAAAGGGACAGTGCCCGGTATCAATAAATAGGACCGCAGAGCGGGAAAAGCCCGCGGCGAGTGGAAATGCGGTCCTGTTCCGTGGTAGGGTCCAACTCTTGTGGCAGGTTTTTTGTGGATGCGGCCTGGAGCCTCAAGAGAGCTTCGGATCGGGCGCGGAATGAATCGAAACCCTGAGTCCGGAGTCAAACAGGGCTGACAGGCTGGATTGGTACAGTATAAGGAAGACAATGAGCAGATCACTGGTGATCGTCGAGTCGCCCGCCAAGGCCAAGACGATCGAGAAGTATCTCGGCAAGGGTTTTGACGTGCGCGCATCGGTCGGGCACATCATGGACCTGCCGAAGAACGAACTTGGCGTGGAGCTTGAGCATCGGACCTTTGAGCCGGAGCTGATTGTGTCTCCGGGTAAGGAGAAAGTTGTCGACCAGCTCAAGAAGCTGGCCGCCAAGGCAGACGAAGTCTACCTGGCGCCCGACCCTGACCGGGAAGGTGAGGCGATTGCCTATCATCTGGCTCTGCAACTGGGGATCAACGCGAAAGAAAGAAAAAAGATTCGCCGCGTCACCTTCAACGAAATCACCAAGAAGGCAGTGCAGGAAGCCTTCAACCACGCTCGCGACATTGACCAGAACCTGGTGGACGCGCAGCAGACCCGCCGCGTCCTCGACCGTCTGGTCGGCTACCAGATCTCTCCGCTGCTGTGGGACAAGGTGCGCCGCGGCCTGTCGGCCGGGCGCGTGCAAACAGTCGCTGTGCGGCTGATCGTCGAGCGGGAACGTGAAATAGGCGCCTTCAAGCCGCTGGAGTATTGGACCCTCGACGCCATGCTCCACCCCGAGCGTCAGCAGGAGAAAAGCTTCAAGGCGCGTTTTGTGGGAATTGACGGCGAGCCGGCGCGCGTGGCCAACGGCCAGGACAAAGATGGGAAGCCGCAGCACATCGCCAATGCGCTGGGGGACAAGGCGTCGATGGACCGAACGCTCACCGCGCTTGAAAAGGCCACGTGGACGCTGGCCTCGGTGCAGGCTCGCGAACAGCAGCGCCGTCCGCTGCCGCCGTTCATCACCAGCCAGTTGCAGCGCGACGCTTCAAGCAAGCTGGGCTTCAACGTGCGGCGCACCATGGGCGTGGCCCAGCGGCTCTATGAGGGCGTGGATGTGGGCGCCGAGGGCACGGTTGGCCTCATCACCTACATGCGTACCGATTCTCCCCGCGTGGCGCCGGAGGCAAAGCTCGGAGCGCGGGAGTGGGTCGAGAAAAATCTGGGCCCGCAGTACCTGCCCGCGACTCCCAACCAGTACAAGGGCAAGAAGGACGCCCAGGATGCGCACGAGGCGATTCGCCCCACCGATGCCTCGCGCACACCCGATTCGATTGCCCGTTATCTGAGCGACGAGCAGCTCAAGCTCTACCGGCTCATCTGGCAGCGCTTCGTTGCCTCGCAGATGGTTCCGGCCATCTTCGATGTGACCACGGCGAACATTGCTGCTCATTCGGCACAGACCGGCAAGACCTACGATTTTCGCGCCGGCGGCTCAGTCAGGCGTTTTGACGGATTCCTCGCAGTCTACGAGGTTGCCGAAGAGAAGAAGGACGACGACGAGTCCACCAGTAACCTTCCCATCCTCGATGGCGTCAAAGCCCTCGAGCTCGAAAAGCTGGAAGAAGAGCAGCACTTTACCCAGCCGCCCCCGCGCTACAACGAGGCATCGCTGGTCAAGGAGCTTGAAGAGCGCGGCATCGGCCGTCCATCCACCTACGCGTCGATCATCAGCACCATCCAGGACCGCGAATACGTGGTCAAGCATGGCGGATCGCGCGGGCGCTTCTATCCCACTGAGATCGGTGTGGTGGTCTGCGATCTTCTGGTCAAAAATTTCCCTTACATCTTCGATACCAAGTACACGGCCAAGCTGGAAGAAGAGCTGGACGACATCGAAGAGGGCAAGGAGAAGTGGACCGACCTGCTCAACGGCTTCTACGGCTACTTTGAAGAAGAGCTCAAGGCGGCCGGCAAGAAGATGGAAAACATCAAGCGGATGGAGGTCGTTACAGGCGATAAGTGCGAAGTGTGCGGCTCGCCCCTGCTGCTCAAGTGGGGCAAGTTCGGCACCTTCTTTGCCTGCTCGGCCTACAACAAGAAGGACCCCACGAGTTGCACCTTCACCAAGGAGAACATCGCGGCCAAGCCTGACCTCAATACGCCTGAGGCGCAGGAAGCGGGCGATACGGAAGAGTACTGCGAGAACTGCGGCAAGGTGATGGTGATGCGGCGCGGCATCTTCGGGCCGTTCATGTCCTGTCCCGACTACAACGCCGATCCGCCCTGCAAGACCTTCCGCAAGCTGAGCCAGAAGCAGCAGCAGAAGCCGCCGGAGCCAACGGGAGAAGACTGTCCCCTGTGCGGCAAGCCGCTCGTCCTGCGCCAGGGAGCCTATGGCGAATTCGTCTCCTGCTCGGGCTATCCCAAGTGCAAATACATCAAGCAGAATCTGATTGAAGGGATGAAGTGTCCCAAGTGCGGCACCGGCGACCTGGCCGAGCGCAAGGCCCGCCGCGGCAACGTCTTCTGGGGCTGCACCAACTATCCCAAGTGCGACTTTACGTCGAATCTCAAGCCGGTGGCTAAGAAGTGTCCGGAATGCGGCAGCCCGTACCTGGTCGAGAAGACGCTCAAGTCGGGAGTCTTCCTGGAGTGTCCGAACAAGAAAAAAGCGACTGACGAAGAGGCTGCGCCCAAAAAGCGCGGAAAGAAGGCGCCTCCGCCGGCAGAGGGCGCGAAGATCGTGTGCAGCTATTCCAAGCGCATCGGCAATGCGCCGCCTCCGCCAACGGTCGAGACGCATGGCCCGGTCAAAGAGGCCGGAGCGGAGCCCGGACCTGACAAGAAGAGCAGCAGGAAAGAGCTAGTCCCGGCGTAACGGGCTGACCCTGCCTCGTCGCATTCCGATCGAATCCGGTAGTATGGAGCAGCGGAGAAACTCCATATGGAACGAATGTTAGCCACGCCGGCCGATGCCGAGATTGTCCTTAAGCTCTATTCACTGCGCACAGAAGCGGTCATGCGCGAGGCGCGCGCCTGGGTCATCGGCGAGTTCTGGCCTTCGACGCCGGAAGAGTTTTTTGCCGTAGTCGATAACCCCGCCCACCCTCATAACGCTCACCTGCGCCAGGTGCTCACCTACTGGGAGATGGCGGCGGCGATGGTGCTCCACGGCGCAGTTTCAGCCGAGCTTTTCGTCGACTGCAATGCAGAGGGCTTCTTCCTGCTGGCCAAATTTGCGCCCATCCTTGAAGGATTGCGGGCGCGGAATCCCGGCTTCCTGATCAAGACCTCCGAGCTGATCGATCGGTTTTCAGCGGCAGCGCAACGCTACGAGGCGGTGCTGAAAGCGGTCGAGGCCAGGCGCCAGAGACTTTCGACAAAATAGAAACCGAGCCGGTTCGCCTTTGATCTTGCCAAAACATCTCCCTCGGCTCTCTTGTCTAAACGCATTTCGTGGAGCATGATAGTAGCTGTTCTAAATCCCCGGAGGTTTCTCATGAAGCGTGTACTTTTTGTGATGGTAGCTGTGTTTGCCCTGAGCGCTGTTGCGGCCAAGGCTGCCGATTCAACCAGAATCAAAGGCTGGATCTCCGACTCCATGTGCGGCGCCAAGCATACCGGCACGGGCGCGGAGTGCGTTAAGAAGTGCATCGCCGGTGGCATGAAGCCGGTCTTTGTGGACGAGAAGGCAAAGGCTGTCTGGTCCATCGACAACCCCGACGCGGTGAAGGACTTCTACGGCGACCACGTAGCCGTGATGGCAACCGCGGATGACGCAAACAAGTCCGTCCACATCGACTCGATCGAAGCGGCCAAGTAACGTTCTACCGGTCCAATTGAATCTGCGAAGGGACTCCCCACGCCGCCGAATCTCTGGTAGTGTCGTATCCGTCGGTCTCGGTGCGGGCATTTTCTGTGCCCTCCTGCGTGAGACCGCAGCGGGAAAGACCATGGCGCGAGCGATCTGGAACGGCAAAGTGGTTGCCGAAAGCGATGTGACGGAGACGGTGGAGGGAAATGTGTATTTTCCCGAGGCCAGCCTCAAGCGGGAGTATTTTCGGCCCAGCAGCACAACCTCGACCTGCCCGTGGAAAGGACAGGCCCGCTACCTGACCCTGTTCATCGATGGCCAGGACAATCCGGACGCGGCCTGGTACTATCCCGATCCCAAGCCCGCCGCGCGCAAGATCAAGGGCTGCGTGGCCTTCTGGCGCGGCGTCGATGTCTTCGTGTAGGACAAGTCTCATCGGGTGACGCCGCGGCCCTCGTCAGCCGCGGCCCTCGTCAATTGTCGAATTCCGCCGCAAGCCGTCAGTAAGCCTGCAACTGGTCCAGCGGCAAGCGCACGCGGAAACAGGTTGACCCCGGTTCAGAGCGCACGCTGATAAAGCCGCGGTGCTTGCGCACAATCCGCATGGCATTGTCGAGGCCCAGCCCGAGACCCTGTCCGGGTGCCTTGGTGGTGAAAAACGGCTCGAAGATGCGTTCCTGCAACTCGGATGGAATGCCGGGGCCGGTGTCCCATATCTCGATCAGCATCATCTCGCCTTCCAGCCGGCATGCCAGCCGCAGCCGTCCCTGGTTTCCGAGCGCATCCAGCGCATTTTCAATCAGCGCTGTCCATACCTGGTTTAGCTCACCGCCGTAGGCGCTGATGCGCGGCAGGGAGGGCTCGTAGTCGCGCTCGACCTCCACATGCGTCATCCGCGACTGGAGCATTTGCACAGTCGCCTCGAGCCCGGCTGCCACGTCCACTTCAAGAATGGGCGCGCGATCCATGCCGGAGTAGCGCTTGATGGCCTCGATCAGCTCGAAGATGCGCGCCGTCGAATGAGCCAGCGTCTGGACGGATCGCGAGGCGCGAAGGTAGCGTGCAAAATAGTCGAGGCAGATGCAGCTCTCATTGCCGCCAAGCAGGCTGCGCAACTGGTCGAGGTCGGCCACGCTCACTGCCTGCTCCGCTAACTGCGGAGCCACTTCCCAGGGAGCTGGGCACCCGATTGCGACTAGCCAGGCGCGGATCGAATCCTCGCGGGCAATGAAAGTCAGCGCATTCGCCTCTGGAATATGGCCCGGGAGCGGCGCGGACCGGCTGAGTATGCCTTCTTCCCATGCCTGCACGCCCGCGATCTGCTCATCGCTCAGGCAAAGGTTCACGAGTTTGAAGCGATTCTGGCGGCTGGCGATCAGCGCTTCACTAAGGCTTGAAGCGGCGCTTTGCGCGGCGGAGGCGGGGTTGTTGAGCTCGTGAGCCAGGTTTCCGGCGAGTTTGCCCAGGGCGTTCAGCTTTTCAGCCTGCTGCTCGATGCGGGTGACCTCGCGCACGCGGTCCAGCAGCGTTGACACCACCCGCTGGGCCATCGAAGGAATGGCCTCGAGCATCTCGGGAAACATGGATTTGGGAATCAGCAGCGCCCAGACGGGGGTGATGGCGAAACCCTGGCCGCCGTAGCTTTTCATCCGCGAGAACGGCAGCAGGCCGGTCATCTGTCCGGCTCGGCCGATGAACAGGGCCATAGGACCGCCATGCTGGCGGCGCACATGGATCTCCCCCTTGAGAATCAGGATCATGTTGACCGCGGGGGCGCCCTCTTCGAAGAGCACATCGCCGGCATTGGCCATGAACTCCTCGCCGTGGCGGGCGAGCCACAAGCGGTCTTCAAACGGCAGTCCGTGCAACGGGCCGATGCGCTCAACGGCCGCGGCAATTTCTTCGGCCGGCGTAGGGGTGGCAGGCGTGGTGGCGGCGGGGGAAAGCATCCGGGAACCTCCGGGCGATCTGTTTCAGGATAGCCGATTTGCGGGTCGCCGAGACCTCTTTGCCGCGGAACCGCTAGCCATGCTTCAAAAGAGGCTCATTTTGGCTGTGGAGAGCTGCTAGTTTCGGCTTTTCCGCTTGGCGTCGGCCTTGTTCCAGTACTGAAATTCGTCCGCGTAGAGTTCGCCGCTCAGGTCGGAGACGCGCTGCCCCAGTTGCGTCTGCGCATCGGCGATCGCCTGGTTGTAGATCGAGGGGCCGACCTCTTCAAGGAAGAAATTGAGCAGCAGACCGGCGGGGAGATCGCCGATGGGCTCTTGCAGATTTTCCTCAAAGTAGCGCCGCATGGACGCAACCGCGCGGGCGCGGGCGGCTTTTGAGATTTCGATTTTCATTACCTGCATCTGCGCCTCGCTAGCAGCTTATTGTCCCGGAAGCGGGAGCGTAACGGCCTGCGGGACGCTCGTGTTGCCCAGGCGCTCCTCGCGGGGAGACGTACCGGGGAAGACTTGGCTGGCTCCGCGGTTAGTGGTCCTCCATGGCCGCGCCCATGCGCTTGAGGGTGGGCATGAGGTCATCGCCCTCCTTCGTACCCCAGGGGCCATTCTGCTGGACCATGAAGACCAGGACACGTCCGCCGGCTGAATCGATGTCGATGGCGTTTTTGTAGGCGCCGCCATGGCCGAATCCGCCCTCGGAGACGGCCCAGCCAAAGCCGTAATTTGTGCCGCCGAGCCCTCCGTTCTGCGTGCTGGTCATCAGACGGAGTGCCTGGGGCGAGAGGTAGCGCCTGCCGTCGAGCTCACCGCCGTTCACGAGCATGCGGCAGAAGGTTCCAAGGTCAGCGGCGGTTGAGAACAGGCCCCCGGCGGGCATCGGATAGCGGTGCTGGCGGTCGCTGAGCGGATAGGTGAGCTGATCGACGGGCATTGCCTCAAGATTGCCGCCCTGCTTTGAGAGCTTGTAGGAAGTGGCAACACGGGCAGCCTGTTCCACGCTGGGCCAGAAGGTGGTGTCGCTCATGCCGAGCGGTGTAAACAGCCGCTCCTGCAGAAATTGCTCAAAAGGCATTCCGCTGACCACTTCGATGATGCGCGCCGCGGTGTTGAGGCCTTCATTGGAGTAGCTGTAATCAGTGAATGGCTGAAAAAGAAGCGGCTCGGCGGCGTAGGTGCGAACGGCGTCTTTGAGCGGCAGCAGATCGAGCGCGCCGGGCTGCGCGGCGGAGCGAAACGGCAGGCCGCTGGTGTGCGAAAGAATTTCGCGCACCAGGATGGGGTGGCTCGCCGGCACAAGGTCAGAGGGCCGCGCAGGCAAAGGCGCGGCCTGCTCCGGGTCAGGACGCTTTCGGTAAACCATCTGGCCTTTGAACTCCGGGAGGTACTTCTGCACCGGATCGTCGAGATTGATTTTGCCCTCATCCACAAGCATCATGAACGCTGTCGCGGTGATGGGCTTTGACACTGAGGCGATCCAGAACAGGGAATCAGTTTTCATGGGAAGTTGTGAGGCAATGTCACGAAAACCCACGGCTTCGAGGTAGAGAGTGCGGTCTTTCGAGGCCACAAGCGTGACCGCGCCCGCGATGGTGTGATTGTCGACCAAAGGCTGCAAATAAGAATGGATGGGATCGGATGGAGCGGGCGGCGCCTGCTGCGCTACCGTCGTTACCAGCTTCTCTAATGGCGCCAGGACCACGAATTCCACCAGTTCGTCAGGCTTGGCGGCGTCGTGAAGGATGGCCGCCTGCTCGCTCTCCCACTCCGCGGGCGGAGCTTTGCCGGAACGCAGATACGCAAGCGCCTCAATGCCCATTGCGCCGAGCTTCGGCCATGCGGCAATGCGGGCTGACGCCTGTCTGAGGAGCGGGGAATTGGCTTCAAGCTCGTTGAGCGCAGGCGCCGCATCAACCCAGCAGTGAAACAGGGAGTCCAGCCGATCGAGGCTCGCCTTGTCTCCGTGAAGCGCGACATCGACCAGGGTCGGCATTTCGTGTTGCAGAGGAGGGTCAGGCTGGGCTGCGTCCACAAGCCGGTCGAAGACTGTGGCGGGCGACGACTGCTGCTCGCGGTAGCGCTCGCCGAAGGTGACGGGCTTGAGCGTCGCGACAAACTGTTCGAGCGGCTCGATCTGCGCGGTTCCGGCGATGTTGCGCAGCACTCTGGCGGGGTCGGCAATGTGCATCGGTCCGTCCGCTTCAAGGCGAAGCGATTCCGCCCCCAGGCGGCGGTACATGTCGTTGACGTCGCGGTCGTCAGCCGGCGACCAGAAGCGCTCGGCGATGGCCGCTGTCCGCGGCCAGATGCGCGCGTCGATCGTCGACGGAACCACCTGCTCGCCCCACATGCAGATTTCGCCGCCCAGAATGAGCTTTGCCTGTTCCGGCGTGAGGCCGGCATTGGCGGGCAACGGATCGGCGAGGAACATCTCGGCAGCCGAGTCCATCTGATCCAGATAATACGGATGCGACAGGAAGGTTTGATGGCCCTGTTTGGCGGCATCGATCAGGAACTCGATGCCATGCCAGTTTTGAATCACGGCATCCTGGGGCAGTGTCGGGCTCAGGATCTCGTCCCACCCCACCATCTGCTTATGGTGCTTCTCGAGAATCTTCTGGACGCGGGCGCTGAAATAAGCCTGCAGCTCGGCAGTGGTCTTCATCCCGTGGGCCGGCATGAAGGCCTTGATCCGCGGGTTCGCACGCCACTCGTTCCCGTTGCTCTCGTCGCCGCCGACGTGCATCGAGGGGTCGGGGAAAAGCCCGGCCATCTCCCCCAGAAAAGCGTCGAGAAACTTGTAGGTGGACTCGCGCGTTGGGTCGAGGGCCGCATCCATAATCCCGAATCTTTCGGCAAGCTGGAACGGGCCGGGCGCGCTGCCAAGCTCCGGGTAGCCCACCAGCCAGCTTTGCGTATGGCCCGGCATGTCGAATTCGGGCACCACGCGGATGCCGCGTGCGGAGGCATAAGCAATCACTTCGCGAACCTGATCCTGGGTGTAATACTCCCCTCCCGATCCGAGTCCGGTGAGCTTGGGAAAGACGCGGCTCTCGATGCGGAAGCCCTGATCTTCGGTCAGGTGCCAGTGCAGAACGTTGAGCTTGAGGGCGGCCATTCCATCCAGCGTGCGAAGAACGACGGGCACAGGCAGAAAATGGCGTCCGGGATCGAGCATCAGGCCACGCCAGGCAAAGCGTGGAGCGTCTTCAATGTGAACGGCGGGGATGACGAAGCCGGCGCCGGAAGGTTGAATGAGCTGGAGAATCGTCTCCATGCCGTGAAGGGCGCCAAGCTCTGTTTCGGCTTTGAGCAGAATGGTGTGTTCGTTCACGTCGAGCGTGTAACTTTCATCTTCGCCGGGCTGGGGAGGCCCACTCGATGCGGAGGCGGGAACATCGACAGTCAGCGCGGCCTGGCTGGCCATGGGCAGCTTTTCGAGCGAAACTCCGGTGCGCGCTTCCATGCGGCTGATCAGCCGTTCAGCGCCCTCGGTAAGACGCGGGCCCGAGTCGCCCTGCAGCGCATAGGAAAACGACGTGTCGATGCCCAGTGCTCCCGGCTTCGCCTCCAGCTTTGCGGGCAAGGGCATCAGCGTATTCACGAATCCGCCGGCGGTCGCGGCCATGGGCGCTTGTGCGGCGGCCGTAAGGCCCGTGAAAGACAGGAGAACCAAGGCTGCGGAAGTGCAAATTTGCGCCAGTATGCTTGCAGTGGACCGCGGACGATCGATCATGACCAACTCCTGTGTGCTTCTGGATTTTAGTATGTTCAGAGGCCGAGCGTCTTGACCGCATTTTGCCGATGGAGCTTTCTCGTGGTTTAGACTTGGCGAGGACTTGTCTCGTTCCGGCAGCGAGCCTCTGTGTGTGTGCGGGCGGCATCGAGCGGTGCCGGCGGCAAGGTCCATGAGGAGTGATCAGGATATGAGGAATCGGGCGAAGTGGCAGGCGGGATCGAAAACAGTTGCCGGTGCATTTTTGTTGTTTGCGGGTTTGGCTTCCCTTTGCTCCGCGCAGGTGAAGACGCGCGACGCATACGAGCTGCGCAATGAGCGCATCGCTGCGCGCTTCGAGGTTGTCCATGGCGGATTGCGCATCACTGAGATCGTGGATCGCGCCAGCGGCGTCAAGCTCTCACCAGGGGAAGCCTTCAGCCTGAGAATGCGCGATGGGCGCGTCCTTCAGGCATCGCAGATGAAGTTGGATGCGTCTCCGGCCGAGGAGCAGATCGCGCCTGTCCCCGAGGCTTCAAGCGCGGGCCAGCGGGTGGCTGGACGCAGCCTCTGTGCGGACCTCAAGACCGCAGACGCGTCACTCACGGTGCACTGGTGCGCCGTGTTGCGCGACGGCGCCAACTATCTGCGCCAGGAGGTGACGCTGAAGGCCGTGACCGAGCCGGCAGACATCGCCGAGGTCAGGCTGTTCGACTTCGACGCTCCCGGCGCCAAGGTCGTGGGCAAGGTTCCCGGTTCGCCGTTGGTGGCCGGCAATTTCTTCTTCGGATTCGAGTCTCCGCTTTCGGCGAGCGCGGTCAGGAATGGACGGGCGACCGCACTTCTGACCCGCGTGCTGCCGCTCGAAGCAGGGAACTCGATCACCTATTCGTCGGTGGTGGGCGTAGCGGCTCCGGGGCAGATGCGGCGCGATTTCCTGGCCTACGTCGAACAGGAGCGGGCGCATCCCTACAGGACATTTCTGCATTACAACTCCTGGTACGACCTGGGTGAAGGGGAACGCTTCGATGAGGCGGGCGCTCTGGACCGGGTGAATGCCTTCGGCGAAGAACTGGTGCGCAAGCGCGGCGTCACGATGGACTCGTTTCTCTTCGACGACGGGTGGGACGATACCTCTACGCTTTGGCATTTCGACTCCGGGCTGCCGAACGGTTTTACCAGGATTCACGAGGTTGCGGATCAGTACGGCTTCGGCATCGGGGTGTGGCTCTCGCCCTGGGGAGGCTACGCCACGGCCAAGGAGCAGCGCATTGCGGCGGGAGAAAAGGCGGGCTACGAGACCGTGAAGGGCGGCTTTGCCTTGTCGGCGCCGAAATATTACAAGCTCTTCGAAAACACCTGCCTGGAGATGATTACCAAGTACGGCGTGAACCAGTTCAAGTTTGATGGAACCGGCAATGCCGGCACGGTGTTTCCGGGCAGCCTTTTCGACAGCGATTTCTCGGCGGCCATTCATCTGATCGAGCGGCTTCGCGTGCAGGAACCGAATATCTTCATCAATCTGACCACGGGCACATGGCCTTCGCCGTTCTGGCTGCGCTATGCCGACTCGACCTGGCGGGGCGGGGATGACCACAGCTTCGACGGAGTGGGAAGCTGGCGGCAGAAATGGATCACGTACCGCGACGAGCAGACCTATCGCCACATTGTTCTGGGCGGGCCGCTCTACCCGTTGAATTCGCTCATGCTGCACGGCATCATCTACGCCGCGAAGGCAAATCATCTAGGCACGGATCCGAACAACGATTTCGCGGACGAGGTCCACGATTACTTCGGCGAGGGAACACAGCTGCAGGAAATGTACATCACCCCGTCGCTGCTGACGCCGCAGAACTGGGACGATCTTGCGGAGTCGGCCAAGTGGTCGCGCGACCATGAGGCGGTGTTGAAAGATACGCACTGGATCGGCGGCGATCCGGGAAAGCTCGAAGCCTATGGCTTTGCCTCGTGGACGCCGGAGAAGGGAATCGTGGTGTTGCGCAATCCTTCAGATCACGCCCAGGCGTTTTCGCTCGATGTGGGTACGGCCTTTGAGCTGCCTGCCCATGCGGTGCGTTCGTTCACGGCGCACAGCCCCTGGGCAGCGGACAAGGCGCAGCCGGAGATCAAACTGCGCGCCGGCGTGGCGCATCGTTTTGAGCTTCAGCCGTTCCAGGTGTTGACGCTCAATTGCGCGCCGGAAAAATAATCGCGGCATTCGTTTGGCGACTGCGCTCGCGCAGAGTTCAACAGACTTTCTGCGTTTCCAGCTTTCTGCGTTTCCAGCTTTCTGCGTTCCGGGTGCCCCAGGTTCGAGGCGCCTGGGGCACCCGGCCACTTAGCCTCATCGCTTCGGGATACAGCAACTGTGGAACCGCCCTAGCGCGCTGCTACCCCGTCGAGCTCTGGCGCGGTTTTGCCTTCGATGGTTCTCCCCGGTTGGCCCTCGAGGTCGAAGACGATCACGTCGTTGGCGCCCTTTTTGAGCCAGGGGCCCGGCAGATAGAGGGTCTGCTGCGGGCCAATGTTCCAGATGCGCCCGAGCGCATGACCGTTCACCCAGACAAAGCCCTTTACGAAGTGGCTGGTGTCAAGGAATGTGTCGCCCACCTTGTCCACCTGCAATGCGCCGCGATAGAAGCAGGGACCGGAACAGGGGCTGGAGCGAAAGGGCAGCTTCTCCGTTTCGTTCATAGGCAAGGAAAAAATCTGCCAGCCGGTAATCGGCTTGCCCGCCAACGTGACCTGGTGCGTGATGCCTTTGCGTTCGCCGCGCATGACGGTGGTAAAGTTCACGCGGCCGGTGTTTTCGACAAGAATATCGAGCCGGGTGTTCGGGGCTTTGAGATCGACGGCCATGTGACTCTGCGCCATGCGGCGGTCGAGCGTGCCGATCAGCGTGCCATTTGCGTAGATCCTGGCGTAATCGTGGAGCTGATCGAGAGCCAGGTCGCCCTTGACGGGAGCGGCGATCGTGGTCCGATAGAGGATGTATCCATAGGCCTGGTTGAGATCTTCCATCGAGAGCACTTGCGCCGAGTCAAATGGTTGCGGCAGATTCTGCCACAACGAGGCCGACTGCTCGAACGTGATCGCGGGCACGGCAACGGGCGGGTCCACAGCCGGCACCGCGGGTGGAGCAATTCCCGTAGCCTTGGCGATGACGTCGCGGAACAGGAAATACTTGGGAGTGGGGCGGCCGCTTTCGTCGAGCGGCGCGTCGTAATCGTAGCTGGTTACGTCGGGCTGATAGTCTTTGCCGTTGCTGTTGGCCCCGTTCATCCAGCCGAAGCTGGTGCCGCCGTGGAACATGTAAATGCTGATCGAGTAGTTCTGGGCAAGAATCCAGGCCAGCTCATCCGCCTGTTGCCTGGCGTCCGTCGTGTGGTGCTTCTCGCCCCAATGATCGAACCATCCCGCCCAGTATTCGCCGTTCATGAAGGGTCCCTCAGGACGCAACCGGTGCAGGGTCGCAAATTCATGTTTTGCTTCGCCGGCGCCGAAGTTGATCACCGCCGGCAGCTCCGGCAGGGAGCCGTCCAGCAGCTCGTCGGCGCCGTCGGCGGTGTAGAGCACAGCCTTCGTGAATCCGGCGTCGACGAGGTTTTGATGGATCTGCTCCATGTAGGCGTGGTCTTTGCCGAAGGAGCCGTACTCATTTTCAACCTGGACGGCGATGATGGGGCCGCCATTGCCAATCTGCAGCGGGGCCAGCTCCTTGCCCAGGCGCATGAGCCATCGATGCGCGGGAATCATGAATTTGGGGTCGGTGCTGCGCACCACAATGCCATGGTCCTTGAGCAGCCAGGCCGGGTAGCCGCCAAAGTCCCACTCGGCGCACGCGTAGGGGCCGGGACGCAAAATCACGTAGAGGCCCTCGCTTTGCGCCTCGCGGATGAACTCGGCCACGTCGTGCTGGCCTGAGAAGTCGTATTCGCCGGGGCGCAGCTCGTGAAAGTTCCAGAAGACGTAAGTCGTGATGGCATTCAGGCCCATCGCCTTGGCCATGCGCAAACGCGCGCGCCAGTAGGCTCGCGGCACGCGCGCGTAGTGCATTTCGCCGGAGATGATGCGGAAGGGCTTGCCATTGAGCAGAAACTTGCCGTCTTCCACCTTGAACGACTGCGGCACAGACTGGGCCATGCACGCACTGGCAGCGCACCAGAGCACGGCCATGCTCACGAAGATCTTGATTGCGTTTTTCATTGGGATACCTTGCCCGCGCATGGGCATTCTTCCTTTCGAACGCGGTCTGGCCGGTGCCCGCTCAGCGGAATTCCGCAATGACCATGGTGGCGTCGCGACCTTATCATAAACCTCTCGATGCGCCTTCAATCAGGGGAGCACCGTTGACGGCCAGCAAGCGGGACCGTAGTAGACTTTTTCTCTGTGGCGTATGTCAGCCTTCCCGCGAAGGCTGAAGCTGCCGATTCAAGGAGCAGGATTCATGCAGATCGTTTTTGCCGCTTCAGAGTGTGTACCCTTTGCCAAGACCGGAGGCCTTGCCGATGTAGTGGGCGCGCTGGGTCCTGAAATCGTGAAGCTGGGTCACCAGGTAACGGTGTTTCTGCCTCTCTATAGCCGGGTGAGGCGGCAGATTGAAGGCGATCCGCGGTACGCCGTCGAGTCCATTACCATCCCCTTCGAGTCCTACAACCGTTTTGCCGGCATCGTTGACGGTGGCAAGCGCGATGGAGTGCAGTTCTACTTTGTCGACTGCCCGGAATTGTTTGACCGCCAGGAGCTTTACGGAACCCGGACAGGCGATTATCCCGACAATGCCGAGCGCTTCGGATTGTTTTGCCGCGCCGTGCTTGAGGCAAGCAAACTGCTGGGCGTGCCCGATGTCTTCCACGTCCACGACTGGCAGGCGGCGCTGATTCCGATCTACCTGCGAACCGTCTACGCCTCTGACCCGGCGTTGAACCATGCCGCGGTTGTCTTGACGATTCATAATGCCGCCTATCAGGGAGCATTTCCGCCCAAAACCACCCAACAACTCCTGCTGCCATGGGAGATTTTCACCATGGAAAAGGTGGAGCAGTTTGACAGGTTCAATTTTCTGAAGGGAGGATTGGTGTACTCCGACATATTGACCACCGTCAGCCGCAAATATGCCCAGGAGATTCAGACGCCGGAATTCGGAGAGCAACTCGACACCGTTTTGCGTGCAAGGGCTGCGGACCTGCGCGGCATTCTTAACGGCGTGGATTATGAGAAATGGGACCCGGCGACGGACGGAAACCTCGCCGCGCACTATTCCGCTGCTCGCTTGAAGGGCAAGCTCGCCTGCCGCGCCGATCTGCTGCATGCATTTGGTCTGGACCAGGTGGAGGCCTCGACGCCGGTCATCGGGATCGTGTCGCGGTTTGCCACGCAAAAGGGTTTTGACCTGGTGCAGCAGATTGCCGGGCCGCTCTCGGACAAAGACGTCGCCGTGGTGGCGCTCGGCACGGGTGAGCCGATCTATGAGAAGTTCTTCCGCGATTGGGCATTCTGGCACAAGGGCAGTGTGGCCGTGCAGATTCGCTACGACGATGCCCTGGCCCACAAGATCGAGGCCGGCGCCGACATTTTTCTCATGCCGTCAAAGTATGAGCCCTGCGGCCTGAACCAGATTTATTCGCTGAAGTACGGGACCGTGCCCGTCGTCCGCGCCACGGGCGGACTCGACGACACCATTGAAGAGTGGAACGCCGACGCGGGAACCGGAACGGGATTCAAATTCTCGGCCTACGAGGCGGCGGGCTTGCTGGCGGCGATTGACCGTGCGCTCGCGGCCTTCAAAAACCGGAAGGCATGGCAAACCCTGATGCGCAACGGCATGGCGCAGAACTATAGCTGGCAGCAGCCCGCACGCGAGTACGCCGCAGTGTACGAGGAGGCGGCGCAGCGCAGGGCGTAGATGATTCGGATAGCGCCAGAAGAGGCTACAAGAACTGTGGAACCGCCCTAATTGTGCTTGCCCTTCCACTCCGCGTAGGGTCCCTGGAAGTCTTCGATGCCGTCCGGGCCAAAATTCCACAGCCGGGTGGCCACTTCGTCGATCAGGTCGTGATCGTGGGTGACCAGCAGCACTGTGCCCTCATAGCGCTGGAGCGCAATGTTCAGGGCGTTGATGGCTTCGAGGTCGAGATGGTTCGTGGGCTCGTCGAAGATCAGGAAGTTGGGCTTGGTGAGAATCAGTTTGCAAAAGACCAGCCGCGCCTGTTCGCCGCCAGACAGCGCCTTGGTGGGCTTTTCGCCTTCTTCGCCTGAAAACAGCATCTGTCCCAGGATTCCGCGAATCTCTTCCACGTGGGCGGCGGGGTTCCAGCGATGCAGCCACTCGGCCACGGTGAGGCCGTGCTCGATGGTCGCCCCCACATCCTGCGGAAAGTAGCCGACCTGCGCTTCGTGGCCCCAGAAGACCGAGCCCGAGTCGAGAACGAAATCCTTGTCGGCCAGTCCCGGATAGTTTGAGAGCAGGCTCTTGAGCAGGGTGGTCTTGCCGGCGCCATTGCGGCCCATCAGGCAGATTTTTTCTCCGCGCAGCAGGTTGGCTGTGAAGCCGTCGAGAACCTTGACTTGGTCGTAGAGCTTGGTGATGTGCTTGAACTCAAGCACATGCTTGCCGCTGGGGCGGACCTGGTCAAAACGGATATACGGACGCTGGATATTCGAGCGGGCCAGGTCATTGGTCTGCAGCCGCTCCACTTCCTTGCGTCGGCTGGTCACCTGCGAGGAACGGGTTCCGGCGGCAAAGCGCGCGATAAAGTCATTGAGCTGGGCAATCTTTTTTTCACGCTGGGCGTTCTGGGCTTCGAGCGTGGAGCGGATCTGGGTCTTCGCCATCACCATATCGTCATAGCCGCCGGTGTAGACAATGATGGTCTGGTAGTCGATGTCGGCGGTGTGGGTGGTGACGGAGTTCAGAAAATGGCGGTCGTGCGAGATGGCGATGAGCGTGCCGTCGTAGTTCTGCAGGAAGTCCTGGAGCCAGTGGATGGAGTCCAGATCGAGGTAGTTGGTGGGCTCGTCGAGCAGCAGCGCCTCGGGCTTGCCGAACAGGGCCTGGGCCAGAAGGACGCGCACCTTCTGGCCTCCCTGCAACTCGCCCATCTTGCGCTCGTGAATCTCGTCGGGAATGTCGAGGCCCTGCAGCAGCACGGCGGCATCCGACTCGGCCGTGTAGCCATCCTCGTCACCGATGATGCCTTCAAGCTCGCCCAGCCGCATGCCGTCAGCGTCGGAGAGTTCAGGCTTCTCATAGATGTGATCCCGCTCTTCGAGCGCTGCCCAGAGCGGCCTGTTGCCCATGACGACGGTGTCGATCACGCGATAGGCGTCGAACGCGAACTGGTCCTGCCTGAGCACGCCGAATTTGCGCGGACGGACGACTGTGCCCTTCTGCGCGTCCAGCTCGCCGGTAAGAATCTTCATGAATGTGGACTTGCCGGAGCCGTTGGGACCGGTGAGTCCATAGCGGCGGCCGGGGACAAAACTAACGCTGACTTCCTCAAAGAGGAGCTTCGAGCCGTAGCGCATGGTGACGTTGCTGACACTGAGCATGGTTTGCTGGATCCTATGGTTGGGCCGCAGCCGGGCATCGGCGCTGGCGGGCCGGGTAAGGCTAGAGCTGGTTCAAGATGGGGGATGCGCGCAGGCGGGCACCCACTTGGAACTGCTGCTCTTCTAGTTTCTCATAGGGAAGGCAGGTGCCCGGCGCCGAGGGAATCCGTCGGTGGGTCCGTCTTACGTCAGAAGATAGTTTGCAGCTTGGCAAAGGAATCGAGCTCGATCAAATGCTGGCCGGGGGGCGCCTGGTCCACACCCGCATGTTCCAGCACCCAGGTGTTCTTGTGGAACAGAAACACGGCGTGCAGTCCAGCAGCGAGGGCGGGGTTGATGTCGCTTTTGGGGCTGTTTCCAATCATCCAGCTTGTGTGCGGCGTGAGCTCGTGCCGCGCGATCACCTCGCGATAGGTAGCCGGATCTTTTTCCTGCACGATCTCGACGGCGGCAAAGTGCGGCGCAAGGCCGGAACGGGCCAGCTTGTCAGCCTGCTCGGCCTGGTCGCCCTTGGTCATCAGGATGAGATGATGGCGATCCGCAAGCTGGGCCAGCGTCTCGGCAACTCCGGGAAGCAACTCGATCTCCTGCTCTGCGATGGAGCGGGCGAAGCCAAGAATCTTCTGCGCTTTTTCTTCTGTGACCGGCTCGGGGCTGAGCCGTTCAAAGCAGGTGACCAGCGAGCGCGTGAAACTGGAGAGCCCATAGCCGTGGGAGAGGATGGTTTCGCGCTCCACCGCGTTGAGCGCCTGGCGCACCTCGGCAGCCGAGTACTCGTGGTGATTCAGATAGCTGATGAAGGCTGAGATGGCTTGCTCAAAGTAGACGTTGTTCTCCCACAGCGTATCGTCAGCGTCGATCAGAAGGGTCTGGCCGGGGGCAAATTGGGGCATCTGTCGATGGTAAAACGTCCCGCTGCCGGCTTCCAATTTCTGACCGGACGAGCTCTCGAAAATCCCGCTCTAAACTCCCAGTTCCGCACGAATGGCGTTGGCGATGGCTTCGGCGTGGAAACGCATGGCGGTTTCGGATTCGGCTTCAATCATCACCCGCGCCAGGGCCTCGGTGCCGCTGTAGCGGATGACGACGCGCCCGGAGTCTTTAAGCTCCTCTTCGGCGGCGCGAATGGCGCTGGCTACGGAGGCAATGGAATCGAGCGGCTTTTTCTCGCGCACCTTCACGTTGACAATCACCTGCGGAAAGACCTTCAGGTCGACAGTGAGTTCCTCGATCGACTTGCCGGTGCGTGCGATCAGGTCGAGCACCACCAGGGCGGTCAGCAGCCCGTCGCCGGTTGTGGCCAAGTGAGGCAAGAGGATGTGCCCGGACTGCTCGCCGCCCAGGGAGCTGTTTTGCTTGAGCATCTCTTCGAGCACATAGCGGTCGCCCACCGGGGCGCGAAACATGCGAATGCCGGAGCGCTTGAGAGCCGCTTCAAGACCCATGTTCGACATGGTTGTGGCCACCACCAGGTCGCCGTTGAGCAGGCCACGGGCTTTGAGGTCGCGCGCGGCCATCAGCAGGATGGCGTCGCCGTTGATCACGTTTTTGTTGGCGCCGGCCAGCATGCAGCGGTCCGCGTCCCCGTCGAAGGTCACGCCCAGGCTGGCTCCGCGGCTCTTTACTTCGCCGGCAACATGCGAGGGATGCAGCGCTCCGCAGTGGGCGTTGATGTTGCGCCCATCCGGCGCAATGTTGAGCAGGGTCGCGCCGCCGAGCCGCCGAAACAGCTCAGGAGCAACCGCGGCCGCCGCGCCGTTGGCGCAGTCGGCGACAATCTTGAGCCCGGCAATCGAAAGGCCCGGCACCGAGTCAATGAGGAACTGGATGTAATCGGCCTTGTAACTCTCGTTGTCCTCGACCGGCGGCAGGCTCGCGGAATCGGGCGTCGCAATCTGCGCGGCGTGATGCAGAATCTCGTCTTCCATGGCCAGTTCGACGGCATCGGGAAGCTTGAATCCGTCGCTGCCGAACAGCTTGATGCCGTTGTCCTGCCAGGGATTGTGGGAGGCGGAGATCACGGCTCCCGCCTGAAATCCGTGCTTGCGGGCCAGAAACGCCACGGCCGGAGTGGGCACAACGCCGGCGCTCTCGACCTCAGCTCCAGCGGAACAAATGCCGGCGGCCAGAGTCGCGGCGATCCACGGGCTTGACTCGCGGGTGTCCCGTCCGAGGATGACTCGTGGCTGCGCCGCCATGCTCCGGAGCGAGTGCGCGAGCGCGATGCCGGTGGCGAAGATCGTTGTCGGATCGAGCGGCGTTTCGCCTGCCACGGCGCGAATGCCGTCGGTGCCGAAGAGCTGGCGTGCGGTCGATATAGACGCTGACGTGGGGGTCGCCGATGCGATTTTCGATGGGGTGGTCGATTCGTTCATGGTCTCACTTTTTTGATTTTAGTTGCCGTGGCCCATCGACCGCCGATTTGCCGGGTAGGGTGTGCTCCACGCGGCTGGTAAAGACGCCCTCTGTCAGGCGCGTGGTCACCAGGTCGCCCAACGCCAGTTGCGTCGAGGATCGAACCAGCTTGCCTTCCGCCGTCAGCACGAGGGCGTAGCCCCGATCGAGCACGGCCAGCGGCGAGAGCGAACGGAGCCGCGCATCCAGCGCGCCGGCACGGACGGCGGATCGCTTCAAGGTGCGATCGAGCGAGCGGTCGATGCGATTGCCGAGGGCCACCAGCCGTTCGCGCGCCTGAGCCAGCGGCTGGCGCGGATCGTGGCGCAGGACCGCGGCGGCCAGCCCGGCAACGCGGCTCTGGCGCTGGCGGAGTTGGAAGCCCAGCCCAGACTCCAGCCGGAACCAGAGGTCGTCGAGCCGTTGAGCCCCGCGATGCAGTACCGCGGACACGCGCGCCTCGGTACGGCCGGCGGGCAAACGGGCCAGATGCTGACGAGCCTGAAGAATCTGGAAGCGAGCCGCGCGCTCCAGACGGTGCGTCTGGTTGGCAAGATGCTCGGCGATCTTGTGCTGCGCCTCGGTCACCAGCTCGGCGGCGGCCGAAGGCGTAGGCGCGCGCAGGTCGGCCACGAAATCCGCAATGGTGAAGTCCGTCTCGTGGCCGATGGCAGAGACCACCGGCAAGCGGGAGGCGGCGATGGCCCTCGCCACGCGTTCGGAGTTGAAGGCCGCCAGGTCTTCGAGCGATCCGCCGCCGCGGGCCAGGACGATCAAGTCAACTAAACCGGATGCCACGCCTGAAGCATTAAGCTCGGCGAGGGCCGCTTCAATCTCCGCCGGCGCCGACTCGCCCTGCACGGAGACGGGCAAGAGAAGCACGCTCAAGCCGGAGTGGCGGCGGGCCACGATGTTCAAAAAATCGCGGATCACGGCTCCGGTCGGCGAAGTGACAATGCCTACTGTGCGCGGAAAGGCCGGCAGGGGGCGCTTGCGCTCGGCGTCGAACAGGCCTTCGGCCTTGAGCCGTTCCTTCAGCTGCTCAAAGGCCAGTTGCAGGGATCCGGCGCCGACCGGCTCCATGGTTTCGGCTACCAGTTGCATCTGCCCGCGCTGCTCGTAGACGCTGACCCGCCCGCGCACCAGCACGTGCAGGCCGTCCTCGGGACGAAAGCGCAGCAGCATGGCCTGGCGCCGGAACAGCACCACCGGAAGCTGGGCATCCGCATCCTTCAGCGTGAAGTACACGTGGCCCGACGGGGCCGGACGGAAGTTCGAAATCTCGCCCTCCACCCACACGTCGCCGAACTCCTGCTCGACAAGTTCGCGGACCTGGCCCACCAGCTCGCGCACCGGCCAAATGCGCCGGCCGTGCCGCGGCTCGTCGAAGCTCAGGTCGAGTTGTGGCGCAATTGGGTCCGATGGAGGCATTCCTTAGAAAGTGTAATCGGTAGGCACGGGGTTGGCCCGAAGAAGCTGTCGACCTCAGGGGGCCCGACGAGCGCTTGACCCTGCTGTCGCCGCGCTCTGCTAATCTGAATGCGTTTTTGGCAAGAGAAATTGAGGAGGTCAACGATGCAAATGCGGCTGATGGTTTTGGGTTGCATGTTAGGGATGAGTGCACTGGCGGCAACAGGGCAGATGAGGCCGGACGCGAAAGCGCCGGAGGCAGGGGCCGTCGTATCGCCATCTATGACGGTCGATTCAGAGTTGAGCCTGATTGAGCATGAGTTCATGGGCGCGGTAAAGGCGATGCCGGCCGAAAAGTTTGGCTTCGCGCCCAGCGCGGCCATCTTTGTCCCGGCCCAGAGCACGGAATTCGCAACCGTGCGGACCTTTGCCCAGCAAGCGACGCATGTGGCCCAGGCCAACTATTTTCTCTTTGGCCTCATGAGCGGCCTCAAGCCGGATGCGGACGTGAGCGGCCTGGGCAAACTCACCAGCAAGGAAGACGTAGTGGCTGCGCTGGCCGCTTCGTTTGCCTTTGGCCACAAGGCAATCGCGACGCTCACGCCCGCCAACGCCTTTGAGGTGGTCAAAACGCCGGAGCCTGGCCTGCAGACGCGTTCCACGCTGGCCATGTTCTCCGTAGCCCACGCCAACGATCACTACGGGCAGGTAGTGGAATACCTCCGCATGAACGGAATTGTGCCCCCGGCCAGCGCAAAATAGGAGTGCAGCTGGCGGCCTGGCGACGGGGCCATAGAAAATCGCACGGAAGGGAATTGCCGGGGAGAAAATTGCCCTGCCTTCCCCTGGATTCTGAATAGAAGGCTCTTTATTTCCTGAAATTAACTTGAGGTTCTGGCGCTAAAGCCATGGACTCAATGAACTTCGCCACAGGACCTTCGGCCACCGGCTTAGCGAGCCATTGACCGTTTGCAAACAGCAGGGCCCTCCACGAAGGGAGGGCCCTGCCGCAGCGCTTGCGCGAAGCTACTTCACCGTGACGGTGAAGGTCTGTGTCTGTGCGGTGGAGATCGTCGGAGCTCCGACAGCAGACACCGTGAAGATATAGTTTCCCGAAGTCGTGCCCGGGATGGTGGTACCGCCGCCGCCGGACCCTCCTCCGCCGCACGCCGACAGGCCGCTGAGGGCCGCCAGCAGGATCAGCGCGCTGAGCGCACTCAACAGCGCCCGCCAGCGCCGCCGCCGCGCCGGAATCCCAAAGAAGATCAACAGGGCGAGCACTGCGCCGCCTTCCACGCCGAAATGGCCTTTGCCCCCAACCGGCTTGCTGAGCTCGGAGGTCGTGGCCGGTGTGGTGGTCACGGTGAGCATGGCGGTGCCGGATGTGGTGGTGGCGCTCAGGGCGATGGTTCCGCTGGGTGAGCAGGAGGGCAGGTTGGAGGCGCCGTTGGGCTCCTGAGTCAGCGTGCAGTTCAGGGTCACGGTGCCCGCGTACCCGCTGCTGCTTGAAACGGTCGCCGTGGCGCTGGCGTTTGCGCCCGCCGCTATGGCAGCGGGTGCTGGGATGGAAGCCAGGGTGAAGGTTGTGGTCGTAATCCCGCCTGTGACCGTGAAGCTGGCGGTGGGACTGGTGCTTGCCGCGTAGGTGCCGTCTCCGGTGTAGGCAGCCGTCAGGGTGACGGTGCCGGCGGAGGTAAAGGTATCGGCCGGAATGGTGAAGGTCACGGTTCCCGCCGAGAGGGTTTCCGTGGAGCTGTAGCCGTTGGCGGAAGCATACAGCGTGACATCGCCGGTGGGCGTGCCGCTCGCGCCGGAAACCGTGACGGTGACGCTGAGGCTCTGGCTCGCGCTAATGGATGTGACGCCGCCCAGGTCGATAGCTGCCGTTGCGGTCTGCGTTCCGACAGTGATGGCTGTCCAGTTGTTCACGACGTTGGCGATATTGAGCGAGCCGAGACCGCTGGCCAGATCGTATCCGGTGATGGCGCTGTAGCCGGAGAGCGTGCCCACCACATCGCCGCTGTTCACGATGCTGCAGTTCGGTGAGGCCACCCCACGGTAGGCCGTAGAGGTTTGCCACCCTAAGCTGGTATAGATTGCGCCACCTTCCAGCGCCTCCCCTTCGTAGTCGCAGGGCATGGAATTGGTGCCTTGATCAATGTCATTGAAGTAACAGCTGTTGGATGTGGTTCCCGTTTCGGCCGAGCAGCTTGAATAGGTCTGTTTGGCAGCCAGCGCGTAGAGCTCCGCATTGGGACTGCCCTGCGGGGCACCGGTTTTCTGGTTGATCAGGGCCATCACTCCGGCCATCTCCGGCGTACCCACCGAGGTCCCGCCAACCTCTTCCGCCCCGCCGGTTTCAGTGCCGTAGCCGTTAGCGAATCCGCTGCTGGTTTGGCTGATGTTGGTGCACTCTGCACCGTCATTGGAGACGCAGATCAGTGTGGCGCTATCGAGGAAGGCGTCCCCGGCGAAGAAGCTCACATCCGGCAGGTCGCGCACGCCGTCAGCGGGAACGCCGAGGCTCGCGGCAGTGGTCTGCCAGCTTGGCTTGGGCCAGCCGTCGCCGACCAGGGTGAGGTTGCCGTAGCTCGAGCCGGTGCTGGTGTCGGTGCTGTTGCAGGTGCCGTTGGGCGTGTTGCCCATGGAGGTGTTGGTGTTGACGACGCAGCCACTGGCGCCCCCGCTGCCGCCGACGGTGTCCAGATAGTAGGCGAGCATATTCTGGCCCCCGGAGTTGTTGTAAAGGTTAGCCCATTCCTGGTAGACGAAGTTGCAGGCAGCCTCTGTGTTGGCCGGCACCGTGGTCAAGTTATAGGCAAAGCTTTGGAGATACGCCAGAACCGCAGGGTTCAGACAGGTGTCGTTCCATGGGATTTCAGGCACGTAGCCCTTGGCCGACGCCTGCTGGCTGGTGTTGCTGGTGTTCCAGTAAGTGGAGGCGTCGGAGGAGGAGCATGCGGAGACAGTTCCGTTCGATTGCGTGATTTTGCACCAGTTGAAATCGGTGCCGCCGATGGCCGTGTCGTAGGGCGAGGAGGCAAGACCGCTCACGGACAAGCCATACTGTGCTTCGTAGGGGTTGCCGTCCATGTCACCGCCATCGTCGCAGGAGGACGAGCCGGAGTCACCGGCCGCAACGAAGACGGAGATGCCGGCGCTCGCCGCTGTTTCCCACAGGTTGTTGTAGGCCACGTTTGACGCGGTGCCGTTCAATAGTTCGCAGGAGCCGTAACTGACGCTCAGGATGTGCGAGCCGGAGACCGCCGAGCCCGGGACGAAAACATTGTCAATCGCCCACTGGGCGCCGTCGAAGATGGGATCGTTGGTGGGATTGATCTGGTTGTTGTAGGCGTCGGTGACGAGCACGATCTGCGCGCCGGCAGCCACGGCGCCGGACCACTCTACGTCCAGCGAATTCTCATCGAGGTCGCCGCCATTGCAGATATTGGTGTAGCCGGCGCAGATGCCGGGGTCGCCATCAGGACCGTGCACGATTTTAGGGGCCGAGCCGGCCGGCAGGCCAAACGCGCTCTTGAAGCTGACGACATCGCTCAGATCAATGTCGCTGGTGCCGATAATGGTGATGGTCTGGCCGGAGCCATTGTTGGTCGTGGGCCACCCCGAAGGCAGATTGTAGATTTTCGCGAAGTCGGAAGGCGCCACGTCTTCTTCAACCACCGCGGGCGAGGTGCCGCTGATGGGAAAATAGAAGCTGGGCCTGGGCGTAGCCGCGGAACTGGCCTGCGCGCCGGCTGCTCCGGCGGCGAGACTGGTGTGGGGCGAGGTCTGCGACTTGACCCATCCGTGCGCTTCGGGGTTGAACTGGACCCTGCTGCCCATGCGGTGCAGCGGATGGGCGAAGAAGTTTTGCAGACCCTTGATTCCTACGATTACCGGCGCCAGGGCAGCGGGAACCTGCGGATCGCTCATGTTGGCAATGTGCGTCTTGCCGTTCACCGAGAGGTTGTGAATCTCAGTGTGGAAGGCGCTTTCAACCTGGCCCGCGGTGCCGCTGAATTGAATGGCCATCCCGTCCGGCGAAACGCTCTTGACGGCGAAACCCTTGCTGACCAGCCAGCTCGTCAGGGTGTTGATGTCGGCCTGGGCAGGGCCAAAGCGCTGCCCAATCTGCTGGGGCGTGAGCCACTGGTGGAAGCTCGGCGAATTCTGGTCATACTGGCTGGCCACGAAGGCATTGAAGGCCGCTTGCTCGCTGGCGCTGCGGCTCAGCACCAGTGTCAGGCCGGACATGGGCAGCGATGCGCTCACCGGGCCGCGGTCGTTCTTTTCAATCGCGGCCGGATGCGTATTGCCCGTGAGCGTTACCAGGCTGTTTTCGTCAATCGGATTGACGATCCGCAGGTTGGTGGCGGCTTGCTGGGACAGCGCGCTCGAACAAAGCAGTGCACCGGCCAGTACACGTAGGGGGAACGTACGCAGATTTGCCATGATGGAGGAGTGAGAGCCTTTCTTCGAGGGAAACCCCCGAAAACGAAAAAAGTTGCGGTTGAAAACGTAGAAACGCAGCGCGGCCGATTCTTCCACGGCACCGCGTTTTCGAGATCGGTCATTGCCATCCTACGGCGCGTATAGACGTCCGGCTGAGCTCTTCGGCTCACACCGCCGTCGGACATTTCTTCAAGAGGAGCTTTTCTCGACTGGGAGGGTTCCGGGTTCCGCGCTTGTTTGTGCATTCAGCACCGCTTGAAGATCGAAGATCTGAAGCCGTAAGGGAAACCTGGTTATAGGATGCCGATCAGCCGCCCGAGGAAGCGTGCACAGCTAATTGTCTTAGACGAAAATCATTCTGGAAGGTTGACCTCAATTCAAAAGGAGCAGGTTCCGGCTCAGCGCATCTCACCCGGCTTGTGCGCGGCGAAGGCAGCCATGCATTTCAGGGAGCATGATCTTCAGCCTGCTCTGAGGCGCCTCTTCGGCAAGCGTACAAACAAGGCTTCGAGCCAAAACGCAAGCGCAGGATCATGGTCGAGCATCGGCGGAGAGCCGCGAAATTTTGGAGCGTTGAGATTGCAATAGACAATTCATTTCGGATGGTATATTATTCGCTTTCCTTTGTTGTGCCTCATGAACGCTGGCCTAATGTATGCGCGCTTCGCTCTTCATTACCTGCTATAACGACACGCTCTTCCCTGAAACCGGCCGCGCCGTGGTCAGACTGCTTGAACGGCTCGGGGTCCAGCTCGACTTCCATCCCCAACAAACCTGTTGCGGTCAGATGCATGCCAACACCGGCTTCCGCACCGAGGCTTTTTGCCAGGCCAAGCGCTTTGTGCGCCTTTACCAGGACAGGGAGACCGTGGTCGTCCCTTCCTCCTCGTGCGTGGCGATGATGCGCGATCAATATCCGGGACTCTTTGAGGAGTTGGGCAACGAAGAGCTGCGCAGGCAGTTCACAGCCCTGCTGCCGCGCGTCTACGAGCTGAGCGAGTTTCTCATCGACCGGCTGGGCGTGGACGATGTGGGCGCGTATTTTCCCCACCGGGTCACCTACCACGCCAGTTGTCACGGGGTGCGCGCCCTGCACCTGGGCGATCGGCCGTGGCGGCTGATGAACAGGGTGAGGGGCATGGAACAAGTCGCCCTCCCGAACCTTGACCGCTGTTGCGGTTTCGGCGGCACCTTTTCGGTGAAAAATGCCGAGGTTTCCTCTGCCATGCTGGCCGTCAAGCTGCAGGACGTTGTCTCGACCGGAGCCGAATTCTGTACCGCTCTCGACAACAGTTGCCTCATGCATCTGGGCGGAGCCATGCACCGGCAATATGCGGGCATGAAGACCATCCACCTGGCCGAGATTCTGGCCGGCACTGAAGCTTTTCCGGCGGAAGCGCTGGCATGAGCAACGCCGCGCAACATCATCCGGTTCCCGACCCGCATCGTCCAGTTCTCGATCCGCGCTATGCCCAGCCGTTTCCCAAAGCCGTGCTGCCGGTGCTGCGTAATCCGCAGCTTCGCAAGAACGTGGCCCATGCCATAGACGTGATTCAGGCCAAGCGCGCCAGGCTGGTGACGGAAAAAGCCGACTGGCAACAACTGCGCTCGGCGGGGGCGGCCATTCGATCGCACCTGCTTGAGAACCTCGCGGCCTACCTCGAAGAGTTTGAGGCGCGTTGCACCGAGGCCGGCGGCATGGTTCACTGGGCCGCGGATGCCGACGAGGCCCGTCGGGTCATCCTCGACATTCTGCGCGAGGAGAACGCCTCGGAGGTCATCAAGATCAAGACCATGACCTCGGCCGAAATTCAGTTGAACCCATTTCTCGAGGCGGCGGGAGTGCACGCCTACGAGACCGACCTGGCCGAGATCATTCTGCAACTCGGCGAGGATGAGCCCTCGCACATTGTTGTCCCCGCACTGCACGTCAATCGCAGCCAGGTGCGCGAAATCTTTGCCCGCCGCATGGGGCTCAAGGATCTATCCGACGACCCGCACGCGCTTACCGCCGCGGCGCGCACCTATCTTCGCCAAAAGTTCCTCACGATTCCCACCGCCATCAGCGGGGCCAACTTCCTGGTGGCGGAAACCGGTTCCGTCGTGGTGGTGGAGTCGGAGGGCAACGGACGCATGTGCCTCACCCTGCCGCGCACCATGATTACGCTGGCGGGCATTGAAAAGGTGCTGCCCCGCTTGCAGGATCTGGAGGTCATGCTCCAGGTGCTGGCCCGTTCGGCCACCGGCGAGCGGATGAATCCCTACACTTCGCTCTGGACCGGCGTCACCCCGGGCGACGGGCCGCAGCGCTTCCACGTGGTTCTGCTCGACAATGGGCGTTCGCAAATGCTGGCGCGGGAGACCGAGAGACAGACGCTTCGCTGCATCCGCTGCGCCGCCTGCATGAACAGTTGCCCCGTCTATCGCCAGACCGGCGGCCACGCTTACGGCTCGGTTTATCCCGGTCCCATCGGCGCCATCCTCACCCCGCAGTTGATGCGGATGCATCATGCGCAAACGCTGCCCTTTGCGTCTACTTTGTGCGGCGCCTGCTACGAGGTTTGTCCGGTCAAGATCAACATCCCCGAGGTGCTGCTGGAGCTGCGTTCACAGGTCGTGAATCAGGAGCGGCGCCAGGGGGCGCGGTTCTTCGATCCCATGTACCTGGGCCTGCGCATCGCCAACCTCATTTTTTCGCGTGCCTGGCTCTTCCACACCGCGCAGTTCTGCGGCAGGATCGGGCTCCGCTTCTTTACCCGCGGTGACGGATGGATTCACTCCCTGCCCAGCATCGGGGGCAAATGGACCCAGACGCGTGATCTTCGCGGCCTTCCACCTCAGCCCTTTCACGCCTGGTGGGCGGAACGCAACCGCACCGGGCGCCAGGAGGCGAAATGAGCGCGACTGTTTCAACGCGTCGGCAGATTCTCGACCGCATCCGCGCCGCCACGCAATCGGTCGCCAAGGCCCCGGACGAGCTCGCCGGCGCTTATACCGCACTGCCGCGCAGCTACGTCCGCAGGGGAGGGCTCACGCAGCAAGCTCGCCTGGCCCTGTTGATTGAACGGCTCCGCGAATACGACGCCGAAGTCGTCGAGTGCGGCCCGGACCAGCTTCCGGCGGTCATCGCCGCGCAACTCGACGAGAGCCGCAAGCGCATCTTCGTGGCTCCTCCCGGGCTGCCGTCAACCTGGCTGGCGCCCGGCTTTCACTGGAAGATCGACCATGATTTGCCGGCTGCGGAGATCGAAAAGGCCGAAGGCGTGGTGACGGCGGCATCTTGCGCCATCGCCGATTCGGGAACCATCGTGCTTCACCACTCCGCCGGCGAGGGACGCAGGGTTTTGACCCTCCTGCCCGATTGGCATCTATGCATCCTCTACGCCAGCCAGGTGGTTGAAACGTTGCCTGAGTACTTCAGCCGCTGCCGGCGGCCGCCAACGCTGGCCACCTACATCTCCGGGCCCAGCGCTACCGCCGACATTGAAATGACGCGCATCAAAGGCGTTCACGGACCGCGCTTTCTGCATGTGATTCTGGTCGATGACCTGGGCGCGCCAACAATTTTGAATTGAAGCCGGAAGAATCGGTCCGGTGAAAGGAAACAACCCATGAACCCTTCCGAATCCGCAACTCTTGAACTTGCCTTCAAGGCATTGGACTCTTTCCACATCGAGATTCCCTCCTGGGGATTTGCCAACACCGGCACGCGTTTCGGCAAGTTTGTGCAGGCCGCGGCTGCCACCACCATCGAGGAGAAGTTCGCCGACGCGGCTGAAGTGAATCGGCTCACCGGCGTCACGCCCACCATGGCTCTGCATGTGCTGTGGGATCTGCCGGGCGGCCTCGACGATGTTCCCGCAGTGAAGGCGCTGGAGCGCCGCTTCGGCATTCATTCCGGCTCCATCAATCCCAATCTCTTTCAGGACCAGGAATACAAGCACGGCTCCCTGTGCAACCCTTCGCCGGTAATCCGCAAACATGCTCTCGAGCACATGCTCGACTCGATCGAGATCGGCAAGGCGCTGGGTTCGCGCGACATCTCCCTGTGGATGGCGGACGGCTCCAATTATCCGGGCACGCAGAGCATCCGCAAGCGCATCGGCTGGCTTGAGGATGCGCTGCGCACCTGCCATCAACACCTGGGCCCCGAACAGCGTCTCCTGGTCGAATACAAGCCCTTCGAGCCGGCCTTTTATCACACCGACATCGCCGACTGGGGCATGTCGTCGCACTTCGCGCGCCAGGCCGGACCCCGGGCCTGCGTGCTGGTCGATACCGGCCATCATTATTCCGCGCAGAATATTGAGCAGATCGTGGCCTGGCTGCTGCACACCGGCATGTTGGGCGGCTTCCACTTCAACGACCGCCGCTATGCCGACGACGACCTCACGCTCGGCTCCATCGATCCCTACCAGGTCTTCCGCATCTTCCACGAGATTCACGCCGCCGCCGAAGACGGACTCCCGCTCGACATTGCCTACATGATCGACCAGAGCCATAACCTGAAGGGCAAGATCGAGGCCATGGTGCAGACCGTGGTCACCGCCCAGGAGCTTTATCTCAAAGCCGCTTTGGTTGATCGGCGGCGCTTGTCCGGTCTCCAGCAATCCTGTGACCTGGTGGCCGCCGAAGAGCTTTTCAGAGGAACGTTCTGGCAGGATGTCCGGCCGATGGCCGCGGCCTGGCGTCAGGCTCGCGGTCTTCCCGCTGATCCATTGGCGGCTCTCCGCAGCGGCGGCTATGTCGAGCGCATCGCCTCAGAGCGGGGAAGCCGCAGCTCCGCCGTCAGCACGTACGCATGAGCCTTTGGATGTTGTGAAGGCCGCCCCGTATGATCCATTCGCTTCCCGGGAGACGAACGCTTGCCCAAGACAAAAATCAAGCGCCTGTATCTGATTCCGATCCTGTCCAAGGCCCTCGATGTCATCGAGCTGCTTGAGCAGCATCATGCGCCTCTGACCCTGGAAGATGTGTATCAAAAGACGCACATCTCCAAGACCAGCGTTTACCGCATTCTCAAGACTCTCGTTCATCGCGGCTATCTGGCGCAGTCGCAAAACGGTCAGTACCGGCTTGTTTCGCGCCCCCGCCGCCTGCGTTTCGGTTTTGCGGTGCAGAGCGCGGAGATGCCTTTTTCAGTGGCTGTGGCGCAAAGCGTCACCGCGGCCGCGGCTGCCTCGGGCGTCGAACTGCTCATCCTCGATAATCGCTACGACCCCGATGCCGCCATCCAGAATGCCCTGGAATTTGTGGCCGGGCGCGTTGACCTGGTGCTCGAATTTCAGGCGGAGGAGGAGGTTGCGCCGCGCATCGCCCACATCTTCCGCAAAGCGGACATTCCTCTCATCGCTATCGATGTTCCTCACCCCAACTCCACCTATTTCGGCGTGGACAACTTCGAGGCCGGTCACGAAGCCGGCGCCCTGCTCGCCCAGCATGCCCAGGTCAAGTGGAAGGGAAGTGTCGATCGCGTCATCGGCGTCGGCTTCAAGGAGGCGGGCAGTTTTTTCCAGAGCCGCATCACCGGCGCCTTCGACGGAATTCGCGAGCGCCTCCCCGAGTTGCCGAGCGAGCGCTTTGTGCAGATGGAAGGCCGCGGCATGAGAGAGCCAAGCCGGATCGCCATGAAGGGCTTTCTCCGCGGACATCGCTCCGGCCAGCGCATCCTGGTAGCCGCCGCCAATGATTCCAGCGCTCTGGGCGTTCTGGATGCCGTGCGGGAACTCGGTCTGGAGCAGGAGTTTGCCATCGCCGGTCAGGACTGCATTCCCGAGGCGCTCGAAGAGATGCGCTCGGGCAAAAGCGCGCTCATCGGCTCCATCAGCCACGATGTCGAAACCTATGGTCCCCGGCTCATCCAGCTCGGGATTGCTCTTCTGCGCGGCAACATTGTTCCCCCCTACAATTACGTCCGTCATCGCGCGGTCACCCCTGAAACGCTTGCCGCGGAAGAGGCAACACACGACGCTGCGCGGAAAACCGCAGCCGCGCCGGGCAAGCGAGCGTGAACCTCCCGGGTTCGGAGATTCCTGAGCCTTGGCGGGTTATTATCGTGGTCAGGCCCGCCCAATCCTCGTAAACTGGTATCTATGAATAAGGCCGCAATCGCTTCCCCACTATTGAAGTTCCTTCAGGATCGCTGGGATCCTGAAGTGGCAGCCACGCTTGACGAGCCTGAGCTGCTGCGCTATCGCTCCAACCTGCTCGGTTCCGACCTTCGCATCACCAACTTCGCCGGCGGCAATACCAGCTCCAAGGTCGCCGACGCCGATCCCCTCACCGGTGAACCGGTCGATGTGCTGTGGGTGAAAGGCTCCGGCGGCGACCTGGGAAGCATGAAGCGCTCCGGCTTTGCCACGCTTTTTCAGCAAAAGTTGCTTGCTCTGGAGCACCTCTACAAGGGCGTCGACAGTGAGGACGACATGGCGGCTATGTACCCGCTTTGCGCCTTCGGCGGCAATCCTGTCGCCGCCTCCATCGATACGCCGCTCCACGGATTTCTGCCCTTTCCCCATGTGGACCACCTGCACCCGGACTGGGGTATCGCCCTGGCCGCCTCCGCCAACGGCAAGGTCAAGATGGACGAATTCAACCGCGAGTTCCGCCGCTCCCTCGTTTGGCTGCCCTGGCAGCGCCCCGGTTTTGAGCTGGCCCTCATGATGAAACGCGCCATAGCCGAGAATCCTGGCTGCGACGGCATCGTACTCGGCGGTCATGGATTGTTCACCTGGGGCTCGACGCAACGGGAATGCTATTTGTCCACGCTGACCACCATTGACCAGATCGGACAGTTTATTCATCGCCACGGAATCGCCAAGGGCCCCGCGCGCTTCGGTGGAGAAGCCATTCCCGCGCGAGCCGATCGCACCAACCTCGCCATTCAGATCTCTCCGTTTCTGCGCGGACGCATCAGCGCGCAGCGGCGCTGGATTTCAAGCTTCTCCGACGCATCCGATGTGCTCCAGTTCGTGAACTCGGCTGATGCCAATGAGCTGGCCTACCTCGGCACCAGTTGCCCCGATCACTTTATCCGCACCAAAATCCGTCCCCTCTTTGTTCCCTGGAAGGCCGGTGCCGATCTCCACGCGCTCAAGGAAAACATCACCGTCGCGCTGGCTCGCTACCGCAAGGAGTACCGCGCCTACTATCGCGCCTTCGCCGTCCCCGGCTCACCGGCCATTCGCGACGCCAGTCCCACGGTCGTTCTCATTCCCGGCCTGGGCATGTTCAGCTTCGGCAAAAGCAAAACCGAAGCCCGCATCGTCGGCGAGTTTTACACTAACGCCATTCACGTGATGGAGGGTGCAACCCTGCTGGCGGAAGGCGAAGTCAAGGGAACGGTGCCGCAATGCCCCGAGGGCATGGATCCGGCCAGCTTCAAAGTCTTCACCAACTACGTGGCCCTGCCCGCCGCCGAGGCCTTCCGCATCGAGTACTGGGCGCTGGAAGAAGCCAAGATCCGCCGCCAGCCTCCTGAAAAGGAGTTCAGCCGCCGCATCGCCCTGGTCGTAGGCGCGGCCAGCGGCATCGGCCGCGAAGTGGCGCAAATGGCCGCGGCCCGCGGCGCACACGTCATGGTGGCCGATCGCGACCAGGACGGCGCCGAGCGCGTTGCCGAAGCGCTGAAGGCAGTCGTTCCCACCGAATCCGTCGTTAGCGTGGGCGTTGATATCACCAGCCGCGAAGCCATTGTCAAAGCGATCAAGGCCACGGTCGCTGCTTTTGGCGGCATCGATATTCTTATCAACTCCGCCGCCATGTATCCCGTCGGTGAGGACGATGTGGTTCCCGACCGGCTATGGGCTGCCACGCTGGACCTGAACGTGACCGCCAACTACCTGCTGGCCGACGAAATTGCAAAAATCTTCGCGGAGCAGGGCCTGCACGGCACCATCGTCTTGACCAGTTCGGCCAACGCCGTGGCGGCCAAGCAGGGCAGCGAGGTTTATGACGTGAGCAAGGCCGCGCTCTCGCATCTCATCCGCGAACTGGCCGTCTCACTGGCTCCCGACGTGCGTGTCAACGGCATCAGCCCAGCCACCGTGGTCAAGGGCTCCGCCATGTTTCCGCGTGAACGGGTCATCGCTTCGCTCACCAAGTACAAAATCAACTTCCAGGACTCGTTCAGCACCGAGGAATTGCGCGACCGCCTGGCGTCTTTCTACGCCGAGCGCACGCTGACGCACAAATCCATCGATACTGTGGACTGTGCCGAGGCAGTGCTTTTCCTGGCCAGCCCACGCTCGCGCTGTACCACCGGTCACCTCATCCCCGTGGACGGCGGACTCGGCGATGCATTTTTACGATGAAACAAACATGGAGCCACTTGAGACACGGCGCCATGTTTGAAAAACGGAGATTGAACTGCCGTTATGCAAGAACCCGCTCGTGTTGCCATTGACTTAGGCGCTGAAAGCTGCCGCGTTTCTCTGCTTCGCTTTGTTGGCGGCAAACCCGGAATCGAAGTGGTCCATCGCATCCCCAATGGCCCTGTCCATCGCGGCAACTCGCTGCACTGGCCCATCGAAACGATCGTCGCCGGCATCGAAGAAGGCCTTCGCAAGGCCGCGCAGGCGGCGCCCGAAGGCATTGCTTCCATCGGCGCCGATAGTTGGGGCGTCGATTATGTGCGTCTTGCTCCCGACGGCAAGCCGCTGAGAGAGCCCTTCTGCTATCGTGACGAGCGAACGGTTGCCTCCAAGGACGCCGCCGACCTCATCATCCCGCCTTTTGAAATCTACCAGCGCACCGGCGCGATCCCGCTGCGTCTCAACACCGTTTACCAGTTGCTCGCCGATCCCGCCGCCGGCATCGACCCTGCCGTTCCATGGCTCATGATGCCGGAGTTCATTCTCCACTGGCTCGGCGCCCGCCGCGTCTCGGAATACACGATCGCCACGCATACCGGCCTGGTTGATCTCGAAACCGGTGACTGGTCCCCTGAAGTCTTCAGCGCGCTCAACATCCCCATCGATGCCGCGCCGCCCATCGTTCGCGCCGGCACGGTGGTCGGCAAATTGCGGGGTCCGCTCGCCGCGCTCGACGCCTTCCGCGAAACCGAGCTCATCGCGCCCGCCTGCCACGACACCGCCTCCGCCATCGCCGGCATTCCCAGAGACCTCGCTTCCACCGCCTACATCAGCTCCGGCACATGGTCGCTCGTCGGCACGCTCACCTCCGCACCCGTCACCACGCGCGTCGCCTTTGACTCCGGCTACACCAACCTCGGCGCGGCCACCGGCGATCTGCTCTTCCACTCCCTCATCAACAGCATGTGGGTGCTCAAGCAGTGCATGGATGGATGGGCCGCCGAGGGACGTCCCTGGAAGATTGAGGAAATCGTTCGCCAGGCGGCCGAGCATAGTCTCTCCACGGGTCTCATCGACATGGACGCCGAGACGCTGATGCTCGATACCGGGATGCCCGCGCGCATCAACAGCGAGCTTGCCCGGCTTGGTTTCGATCCCATTCCCGACGTGGCCGGCAACGAGCCGATCTTTGCACGCGTCATCTTCGAGAGCCTGTCGGTGCGCTATGCCGCGGCGCTAGCCAGCCTCGAAAACATGCTCGGCCGAAAGCTCACCGCGATCCACATGCTGGGCGGCGCCAACCGCAACAGGCTGCTGGTCGAACTCACCGAGCAGCGCACCGGCCTGCCCATCGAGATTGGGGAAACGGAGAGCACGACCATCGGCAGTTTCGCCGTGCAAATGGCCGCGAGTGAAGCAGGGGGACAACCCATTCGTCCTGAATCCGTCCGCCAATGGGCCCGCCAACTCTGTCAACACTAGAGCATTTTTTGCATTGAGTGCAGACAAGTTTTGAAAGGGCACGGCGAAACGCCATAAAATCAACGGGCTTTACCCCTGAGGGAAAGCCCATCGGTCTACACCATTTCCGAATCTGCTTTATAGCGGTTTCAGGATTGCTGTACCCAGAGGCATGGCACTCAAGTCGACCCGACCCCAAGGAGGGGTGACCTGGTACGAAGCACAATCGGGCATACCTATCCTGAAACCGCTCTAGAAATCCAGACGCCCATGGGAAATTGGGTGGGCCGAATTCGGTGGGACAGATCAGGTAGGTCGCAAAGCCTTGCTTTGGGTCGGTCGCGAAGCTCTACTCCAGAAACGTCAGGATCGCCGGGCTTCCCACCGCCGCGTACTGCCCTGCGAACGTCAGCAGCCCGGTTGCGCGATCCCGCCGGAAGGTCGCAATGCAATCGCTCCTCTGATTGCACACATAGAGAAAATTCCCGCTTGGATCGAACCGGAAATGCCTGGGATAATCGCCCATCGTCGATCTCTCGCCGATCAGGTTCAACCGCCCATCCGCCGCGATCGAGCAAATTGAAATCGTGTCATGCAGCCGGTTGGCGCCATACAGGAATCTCCCCTCCGGCGACACTGCGATCTCCGACGCAAAACTCGTTCCCGCAAAACCCGCAGGCAGCGCGGAGAGAATCTGCTGCTTGGCCAGCGCGCCTGTCGCGGGGTCGTAGTGGAAAAACACAATTGCCGATGCCTCCTCCTCCAGCAGGTAGAGCCAGTGCCCGTTGGGATGAAAGGCAAAATGGCGCGGTCCGTCGCCGGAGGGCAGGGAAGCGAAGGGTGCGCTTTCAGCCGGCGTCAGCTTTCCGGTGGCGGCGTCAAACCGGTACACATAGATTCTGTCCTGGGCCAGATCCGTCGCCAGCACAAATCGGCTTTTGGGGTCGGCGGCGATCATGTGCGCGTGCGGGTGGTCATGCCCGCTGATCGCAAAACTGCCGCGAGGCCCATCGGTGGCCATCTTTGAGCCGAGGGCGCCGGTGTCTCCATGCACATCCACAGCCGCGCCCAGGCTTCCACCGTCCAGGATCGGCAACACCGCGATGCTTCCGCCCGCGTAGTTGGCCACAAACGCAAATTTGCCCGCGGCATCCAGGCTCATATGCGCGGGCCCTGCACCCTCTGAGCTCACGGTATTCAGAAGTTGAAGATCGCCGCTCGCCCGGTCGATCGCAAAGGCGCTCACCGAGCCGCTTCCGCCCGCAAAATCTGTCACTTCATTGATGGCATAGAGGAATTTCTTTGAAGGATGGATCACAATCCAGCTCGGGTTCGGCGTTTTGGCCACCAGCTTCCGGTTCGACAATGCACCGCTGCGCGCATCCATTTCAAACAGGTAAATACCTTCTCCGTTCGCCCCGCCGTCCACTGCGCTTGTATAAGTGCCGGCGTAGGCGAGCAACTTGCCGCTCTTCACCGCAGCCGCGGCGCTTGCAGCGATTCCCAGTGCGGAGTGCGCGACGGCAAGCGCCGCCGTGCTCTTGAGAAATTCTCTGCGCGACCAGCGCTCGTCAAAAATTCTGAATGTCATGCTTTTCATTCCCTTCAGGCAAAATGCCAGGCAATTGCGGTAAACCCAAGCGCAGTCACCGATATGATGGTCTCGGTCACCGACCAGGTCTTCATGGTCTGGCCAACGGTCATGTTGAAGTACTCCTTCACCAGCCAGAATCCGCCGTCATTCACATGCGAAAAAATCAGCGAGCCCGCGCCCGTGGCAATGGCCAGCAGTTCAGGATGCACGCCGGCGCTGTGCATGGCGATCGGCGCCACGATGCTGGCCGCCGTGGCCATTGCAACCGTCGACGAGCCGGTGGCCAGGCGCAATGCCGCGGCCAGCAGCCACGCCAGCAGCAACAGGGGGACGTGGCTCCTCAAGGCAACCACAATAATAGCTCCCGAGACCCCGCTGTCCTGCAGCACCCGCCCAAAACCGCCGCCTGCTCCGATAAGCAGCGTGATGGCCGCCGTCGGCCCCAGGCACTCGATGCTGAAGCGCAGCACGGTATCCCGCGAAAATCCGCGCATGGTGCCCAGTGTGACGAAGCTGAGCAGCGCGCCGGCCAGCAGCGCCATATCGTCGTTGCCTGCCAGGCGCAATGCGCTGTTCAGCGTGCTGCCGGCGCTTGAAAACGTGTCGGCCCAACTGCCCGCCAGCATCAGCACCACCGGGAACACGATGGTGAGCACGCTCAGCCAGAAGCCCGGCAGACTGTGTCCCTCATCGCGCGTGGTCAACTGGTCCGCCATCGGATTATCGAGGGACAGGTGGATGTGAGGCGCAATCAGCCTGGCGTAAAGCGGGCCTGCGATAATCGCTGTCGGCACGCCGATCAGCAGCCCGAAAAAAATCGTCCGTCCCACATCCGCGTGAAAGATCGTGACCGCCAGCATAGCTGCCGGATGCGGCGGCACCAATCCGTGAACCACTGAGAGTCCGGCAACCATGGGCAACCCGGCCATCAACAGAGAGGTGTTCGTCCGCCGCGCCACCGTAAACAGGATGGGGACCAGCAGCACAAAGCCGACTTCGAAAAATGCCGGCAATCCCACCAGCAGCGCGATGGTGACCATGGCCCAGGGAACGTTCTTCTCGCCGAACACCCGCACCAGCGTGTAAGCGATCTGGTCCGCCGCGCCGGACTCGGCCATCATCTTGCCCAGCATGGTCCCCAGACCCACGATGATCGCGATGTGGCCCAGCGTTCCGCCCATTCCCGTTTCAAAGGAATGAATCACGGTAGACATCGGCATGCCGGCCACAATAGCCAGCGCCAGCGAGGTGAGAAACAGCGTAATCACCGGGTTCAGCTTGACCACCGCAATCATCACGATCAGGCCAATCACGGAGATGAACGCGGCAACCAGCAGAAAAATACTGTGAGGATCGATCATGAGTAATAAAACTCCAGCGCTGCAATGTTGAGAAAGGTCGAAAGGAAAATTGAAAGGGATTGCCTGGTCACTGAATCCACACCGTTTTGCCGCGTGGCAGAAAACGCCCCCCGCGATCCCCGGTTGCTCCCTTGGCAGTATAGGAGAGAACACCGTTCACCCACACGGCCTCGATTCCATGGGCCGCCTGAACGGGATCGGAGAAGGAGGCCGTGTCGGCAATGGTTTCCGGATCGAAGAGCACCAGGTCGGCGGCGTAGTCCGTGCGGATCAGTCCCCGTCGGGCAAGTCCGAATCGCTGCGCCGGCATTCCCGTCATCTTGTGAATCGCCTGCGGCAGCGGGATCAGCCTTTCGTCGCGGCTGTAACGGCCCAGCACCCGGGGAAACGTTCCCCACAGACGCGGATGCGGGCGCGGATCGTTGGGCAAACCGTCGGAACCGATCATGGTCGCGGGATGACTCAGAATTCTGCGCATATCTTCCTCTGAAATGCTGTGATAAATGGCCCCGGCGGGCTGCAATGCCCGCGCGGCCTCAAGCTGAGTCACCTTCCACTCCGACGCGATCTCAGCCAAAGTCCGTCCGGCAACCTCGTTGTGCGGCGTGCTCCAGGTAATCGTGATCTTCACGCGTTCATCCACCTGCCGCAAATCGAGCGTACTCGAACCCGCCGCGTAGGGATAGCAATCGCAGCCCGCCGGTTGCGCCCGCTGCGCCGCCTCGAGCGCCTCGAGAACTTCGCCGCTGCGTCCCCAGTTGGCGATGCCCGCGCACTTAAGGTGAGAAACAATCACCGGCACGCGGCTCACGCGTCCAATCTCGAAGGCCTCGCGCATCGCGTCCAGAATCTTTTCGGTTTCAGAACGCATGTGCGTCGTGTACACAGCGCCCGCCGCGCCCAAAGGCCGCGCCAGCGCCACCACTTCCGCGGTCGTGGCTGCGTTGGCCGAGAGATAGGCAAGCCCCGAGCTCAACCCCAGCGCGCCGCCCTTGAGCGCCTCTTCAAGCTGCCCGCGCATGGCTTCGATTTCAGCATCGGTGGCGGCGCGGTCAAGCCGCTCCATGTGGTTGTTGCGCAGTGCCGTGTGCCCAATCAGTGCGCCCACGTTCACCGCCGGCCGCGCTTCGCCGACAGCCTCAACATAAGCCGCAAAGGTTGAATAGCGGAAGGCCGCCGCATCGCCCAGCAGGTTCATCGGGTCCGGCGGCTCGCCGCGCAACTCCACGGGTGAGGCGCTGATGCCGCAGTTGCCCACAATTACCGTTGTCACGCCCTGCGAAAGCTTGGGCAGCATCCCCGGATTGGCGATCACCGCGGTGTCGTCGTGGGTATGAACGTCGATGAACCCGGGCGCCAGCGCCAGCCCGCGCGCGTCCATGGTCTCGCGGGCGCGGCAGCTGAGCCGTTCCCCGACCTCCGCGATCTGGTCGCCGCAGAGAGCCACGTCCGCGCGTTCAGACGCGGCCCCGCTGCCATCCAGCACTCGCGCATTTTTGATCAGCAGGTCACAACTGGTCATCGCCGCTCCACAAGGATATACGCTATAGGCAACGTGTGATTTTTTGTCTATCGCATTCTTTGCTTTTGAATCCTGACCGGAGACTCATCCCATGAACCAGCCCGCTTCCGCGCAACTCAGCTCCGAACAAATTGCCGTGCCCTCCGCCATTTCGCCTCTCAACAAGGGCTTGGGCCTGCTTGAAGAAGCGCATTCGCCCGCGCAGATTGCGGCGCTCGGCTGGAATCTGCTCAACGAAGATCTCAGCCTCCCCTGTGCCGTGCTCTACCGGCACAAACTTGAGCACAACCTTCAATGGATGCGGCAATTTATCAGCGCCTATGGCGCCCAGCTCGCGCCCCACGGCAAAACCACCATGGCGCCCCGCTTGTTTCAAATGCAGTTGGACGCGGGCGCATGGGGCATCACGCTTGCGACCGCGCATCAGGCGTTTGTGGCCTGGCGGCATGGAGTGCCGCGCGTGCTGATGGCCAACCAGCTCATCGGCAGGCAGAATATGGCAATCGTCTCTCATCTGCTGCGCGATCCCGGCTTCACCTTCTATTGCCTGGTCGACTCGAAAGAACAGATCGACCAGCTCGGTGCGTTCTTTTCCGCTCGCGGACTGCGCCTGCAGGTGCTGCTGGAGCTGGGCGTGATGGGCGGCCGCGCCGGCGTGCGCAACGATGCGCAGTTGCAGGCCGTACTTGATGCCTTGTCGCGCTGGAGCGCCGCCATCTCCCTTTCCGGCGTGGAAATGTATGAAGGCATTCTGGAAGACGAGCCCTCCATTCGCGCCTTCCTGCGGCGAGCCGTCGACGTGACGCGCAACCTGGCCGCAGAAGGGCGGTTCCAATGCGCACCCATTCTTCTTTCCGGCGCAGGCTCCGTCTGGTACGACATTGTGGCCGAGGAGTTTTCCTCCGCGGGCTTTGGTGATGCGGTCCAGATCGTGCTGCGCCCCGGCTGCTACATTACCCACGACATCGGCGCCTATCGCAAGGCCCAGTCCAGAATTCTGGCTGCCAATCCCATCGCTCAAAAGATGCACTCCGATCTTGAGCCGGCCCTGCAGGTCTGGGCTTACGTGCAGTCCATTCCTGAAGCAGACCGAGCCATCGTCGCGATGGGCAAGCGCGATGCCGCCTTCGACTCCGGCCTTCCCACGCCCGCGCTTCACTTCCGGCCCGGAGAGCCGACGCCCCGGCGCGCTCCAGAACATTGGTTGCTGACCAAAATGATGGACCAGCACGCCTACATGCAAATCGCCGCCGAAGACAACCTGCGCGTCGGCGACATGATCGGCTTTGACATTTCGCACCCCTGCCTCACTTTCGACAAATGGCACGTCCTGCCGATGCTTGATGCAAAGTTTCAGGTCGTCGACGTGGTGCAGACGTTCTTTTGAGCAGGAGCACCTTGGCGCGGGATCACCTTGCCGGCCGCTGCCTTCTCAAGCCCAAACCGCAACATTGCCCACGGCATGGTCGATCCGCTTCAGCGCCTCTGCTGGCAATTCGACGCCCACCGCGCGCACATTGTCCGCAATCTGCTCGGGCCGCGACGCCCCGATGATTGCCGAAGCGACTTCGGGCTTTCGCAGCACCCAGGCCAGCGCCATCTGCGCCATCGTCAACCCCAGGTCCGCGGCAATGGGCTTCAATTGGTTCACGGCCTCCAGCAAAAAGTCTGACCGGTAATGCCTCCCGGCCGACTCCATGAACACGTTCATCTGCCCGCTGGCCGCGCGGCTGCCCGGCGGAGGCGGTTGTCCCGGCATATATTTTCCCGTCAGCACTCCGTGCGCCAACGGTGAAAACGCCAGGTTGCCGATTCCATTTTTCGCGCATGCCGCAAAGACCGCGCTCTCCGGCTTGCGCCACAGCATGGAGTATTGCGGCTGGCTCGATGAGAAGCTCACCAGTCCGTTCTCGTCTGCAATTTTTGAAGCGGCCTCAATCTGCTCCGCTGTCCATTCACTAAAGCCGATGGCGCGCACCTTGCCCGTCTTCACCACTCGATCGAGAGCGGCCAAAGTCTCCTCAAGCGGCGTCTCCTTGTCGTACCGGTGGCACTGGTAAAGATCGATCGTGTCGACGCCGAGCCGCTGAAGCGACCGTTCCAGTTGTTCTTCGATCTGCGCGGCGGAAAGACCGTGATCCGGCTCGTCTCCCACCGAATAATAAAGTTTGGTCGCGATCATCACGCGATCGCGCGGAACGCCGCCCAATGCCTCGCCCAGAACCCGTTCCGCCTCGCCCGCGCCATACTGGTTGGCGGTATCGAAGAGGGTAATTCCTTGATCCACCGCCGCATGAATACAGCGGATCGCCTGTTCGCGTCCAATGCCGCCGGCCACCGTGAGCCAGGTGCCAAAACTCAATTCAGAAACTTCCAGCGGTCCCTTGCCAAGCCGGCGATATTGCATTCATTCCTTTCACTGCTGGTTCGATCCTGCCGCGAATCGATCCGCGTGCTTTACCCGAGCGCCTGCACTGAGCCCTTTCCTGCGATCTCCTCCACCCTGGAGACCCATGTGCGATCTGCGGCCACGCTCATGCCCTCTGGCTCCAGGATCACCGAGTACTCGTCCTTCTTATCCAGGTGCAGCATCAGCTTTGCCGGTCCCGGCGCGGCGTCCGCCGCACTCTTCAGGCGGGCCAGGATTTCTTCTGTCGCGCGATCCAGGTTGATGCGGATGCGCACGCCCGTGGGCAGCTTCACCTGCACCTCTTCCAGGGCCTGAATCGAGCTCACGGCTATCTTCGGCGCCGCATCTTCATCGCCCATCAACACGCCGCGCACAAGCACCGGCGCTTCCATCTTCAATTGCCCCTGCAGACGCTCGTAGTCCCGCGAAAAGCAGATCAGGTCGATCTTTCCCGTCGCGTCTTCGAGCGCCGCCTGCGCATAGAGCTTCTGGTCCCGCTTGCTCTTCTGCACCCGCAACCCGAGAATCATGCCCGCCACTTGAATCTCATCCGCGGGGTCCATCTGCGATCCCCAGCGTCGTTCCGGCGGCTTGCGCTCCAGGGCCTCGGCCGTCGTAATCACGCCGGTCAGGTTGGCAAGCTTCTCGGCGTACTTGTCGAGCGGATGCCCGGAGACAAAAAATCCCAGCACTTCTTTTTCATTGGCCAGCCGCAGACTCTCTTCCCAGTCCGGCACGCGCGGCAAATCATCGACGCTTCGACCCGGCGCCGGTGCTTCATTGAACAGTCCGAACAGTCCAGTCTGACCCTGCGCCGCGTCCTTCTGCGCCTTCTGCGCGCGCTCCATCGCCTTGTCCACTGCGGCCATCAGAGGCCCGCGCTTGCCCAGCGAGTCCAGCGCCCCGGCCTTGATCAGCGATTCAATCACCCGCTTGTTCATCAGGCGCAGATCGATTTTTTCGCAGAACTCCCAGAAGCTCTTGAACCGTCCGCCTGCCTCCTCGCGCGCTTTCATGATGGACTCGATGGCATTGCCGCCCACGTTCTTCACCGCCGCCAGTCCAAAGCGGATCGCCTGGCCCTCGGCAGTCACATGCGGCGTGAACTGTGCGCCGGAAATTTGCACATCCGGCGGTTCCACGCTGATGCCCAGCTCGCGGCACTCGGCGATGTACTTCACCACGCTCTCCGGCTTTGATGTTTCCGACGTCAGCAGCGCCGCCATGAACTCGACCGGATAATGCGTCTTCAGGTAAGCCGTCTGGTAAGCCACGAGCGCATAGGCCGCGGAGTGCGACTTGTTAAACCCATACCCCGAGAACTTTTCCATCTGGTCGAAGATCTCGCCCACCGGAGCCTTGGGATGGCCGAGAGCCGCGGCGCCATCCTGGAAGCGGTCCCGCTGCTCCGCCATCGCTTCGGCATTCTTCTTTCCCATCGCCCGGCGCAGCAGGTCCGCTTCGCCCAGTGAATAGCTCGCCAGCAGGTTGGCAATCTGCATCACCTGCTCCTGGTAAACAATCACGCCCAGCGAGTCCTTCAGGATTCCCTCAAGCTCGGGCAGCATGTACTCCACCTTGCGCCGCCCCCACTTGCGCTCCACAAAATCGTCGATCATGCTCATCGGCCCGGGCCGGTAGAGCGCATTCAACGCCGTCAACTCCTCCACTGAATCCGGTTTATAGCGCCGCAAAATGTCCCGCATCCCGCTGGACTCAAACTGGAACACGCCCGACGTCAGCGCGGGATGAAAAACCCTCCTGAACGTCTCAGGATCGTCCGGAGGAATCGCCTCGATGTCCAACGTCTCTTTGCGGGTTTTCTCAATCAGTTTCAGGCAGTCGTCGATCACCGTCAGCGTGGTCAGGCCCAGGAAGTCCATCTTGAGCAGGCCCATCTTTTCGACAGCCTTCATGTCGTAGGCGGTCACGATTTCGTCGTTCTTGGTCTTCGCCAGCGGAACCAGCTCTGTGAGCGGCCGCGGCGCAATCACCACCGCCGAGGCGTGAACGCCCGATCCGCGCACCAGGCCTTCCAGCTTCTTGGCCGTATCGAGCAGCACCTTGACCTGCGCGTCGCTCTCGTAGGCTTTTTGCAACTCGGGAACATCTTCCAGAGCCTTGTCCAGCGTCATGCCCACGGTGGGCGGCACCAGCTTCGCAATCCGGTCGACATCGCCGTAGGGCATATCGAGCGCACGCCCGCAGTCCTTGATCGATGCCTTCGCCGCCATGGTATTGAACGTGATGATCTGCGCCACCTGCTCGCGTCCGTACTTGCGCGTCACATAGTCGATGACCTCGCCGCGCCGGTTCATGCAGAAGTCCACGTCGATATCGGGCATGGATACGCGCTCAGGATTCAGGAACCGCTCGAACAGCAGCGAATTCTGCAGCGGATCGATATTCGTAATCTCCATCGCATAGGCCACCAGCGAACCCGTCGCCGAGCCCCTTCCCGGTCCAACCGGAATGCCATGATCGCGCGCGTACTTGATAAAGTCCCACACGATCAGGAAGTATCCCGAGTAGTTCATCTGCTTGATGATGCCAATCTCGAACTCCAGGCGCGCCTGATACTCATGCGCCGCCTTGCGCAACACTCCCCGTTGCTCCAGCAGCCGCACTGCAGTCTCCTGCCGCTTCCGCAACCCCGCTCGGCACACCTGCTCGAAGTAGCTGTCGATGGTGTGCCCCTCCGGCACCGCAAACTCGGGAAACGGATTGTCCACCTTGACCAGCTTCAGATTGCAGCGCTCGGCAATCTCCATGGTCCGCGCGACCACCGCCGGCGAATCCTTGAACAGCGCGCCCATCTCGTCCGCGCTTTTGACAAAAAACTGGTCGCTGTCGAACCGGAACCGCTCCACATCGTGCACCTTCGAACCCGTCTGCACGCACAGCATCACATCGTGCGCCTTCGAGTCCTCGCCGCACAGATAGTGCGAGTCGTTGGTGGCCACCATGGGAATCCCCAGCTCCCGCTCCAGACGGAACAGCGCTTCGTGAATCCTCTTCTCATCCTTCAGTCCCTGGTCCTGAATCTCCAGGTAGAAGTTGCCCTTGCCGAAGATGTCCTGGTACCCGGCCGCCGAGGTCTTCGCCTTTTCGTACTCGCCCGCCAAAAGATGTTCGCAGAGCTCGCCGCTCAGGCAGCCTGAAAACCCGATCAGCCCCTCGGCATGTTCGGCGAGGTAACGCTTGCTCACGCGCGGCTTGCGGTAGAAGCCGTGCAGCGAAGCCTCCGACGTAATCCGGATCAGGTTTCTGTATCCCTCTTCGTTCTGGGCCAGCACCAGCAGGTGATTGTTGTCATCTCCTTCACCCGGCGCACGGTGGTCTTCTTTCTTCGAGATATAGAGCTCGCAACCCAGGATCGGCTTGACCCCTTTTTCCTTGGCCGCCTCGAAAAAGTGAACTGCGCCGTAAATGTTTCCGTGGTCGGTCATGGCGACCGACCGCTGCCCCAGCGACGCCACCCGGTCCACGAGCTTTTTCAAGTCGCAAGCCCCGTCCAGCAGCGAATACTCCGTATGCAGATGCAAATGCGTAAATTCAGCCATGGCTAGCTTGATTCTAGCCGCCGCGAAATTGCCGTCTCCGGTTGAAATCTCGGTCCAATTGAAAACCTTGGAAGGTTCGCGACCGTTATCCGCATAACTTAGTTGGTTTTGAAGCGAATCGCTTCTCCAGGGCGTGGCGGATTTCCCCGACCTTCGCGTCACAGCGCGTTTCCGGGTGCGGTTTGTTTGGGTATGCCGGATCGCCTGCGAAAGCCTAGGACAACAGTTTTTGCAATGAAATCTGAATTCCGCCCGCAGGGAACCCGGTCGGTGCCGGGAATCCGGTGCCCGGAATCCGGTATTGTTCAGAATCAATTGCTCGTGACCCCTGTGCACCCAACGTGCAGGTATCCGTCACATCCTGTTGCACATCACTGCTCATCGACGCATCTTTCCTGACGCTGAACCCTGCCCATTGGTATACTGGACATTGTGACCACAACTGTCCTCGATTCCATCCCAAACGGTAACGCCGGGACTTCCCCCAGCCAGAAGAGGGTGTTATTGCTCAAGCCGAGAGGCTTTTGCGCCGGTGTGGTGCGCGCGATCGACATCGTCAAGATCGCTCTTGAAACCTTCGGCGCTCCCATCTACGTGCGCCGGGAGATCGTTCATAACCGCTATGTCGTGAATGAGTTAGCTGAAAAAGGCGCCATCTTTGTCCATGAGATCGACGATGTGCCCGATGGGCAGCGCGTCATCTACTCGGCCCACGGTGTTTCGCCGGCCGTGCGCGAGGTGAGCAAGAGCCGCAACCTCAAGGTCATTGACGCCACCTGTCCGCTGGTCACCAAGGTGCATATCGAAGCCGTCAAGTTCGCCCGCCAGGGCTATTCGCTGATCCTCATCGGGCACCGCGACCACGACGAAATCGAAGGCACCCTCGGTGAAGCTCCCGGGGTCACCCAGGTGGTTTCGAACGTGGCCGAGGTCGATCTCGTCCAGGTTCCCGACCCCAACCGCGTGGCCTATCTTACCCAAACCACGCTCTCTCTTGACGAGGCCCGCGACATCATCCACGCCCTCAAGCTCAAGTTCCCAAATGTCGTCGGTCCCCACTCGCAGGACATCTGCTACGCGACGGAGAACCGCCAGGTGGCCGTGCGCAACGTAGCCCACGACGCCGGGCTGGTGCTGGTGGTCGGTTCAACCAACAGCTCCAACTCCAATCGCCTGGTTGAAGTCTCCCGCAACCTGGGCACCATCGGCTATCTCATTGACAATTCGCAGGCTATCAACCCCGACTGGCTTGTCGGCGTCAAAACAGTTGCGGTCACTGCCGGCGCCTCGGCTCCCGAGGTGCTGGTGGAAGATGTTGTCAACTATTTGAGTCAAAATGGTTTCACAAGCGTCCAAGAAGTTGAAGTGATGCCTGAGAATGTCCGCTTTGGCCTGCCGCCTGAAATTGTTCAGGCCATCGGCAGCGCAGGCGGTCAGCAGCCGGTTCCCGTTCGATAGGGCAAGCTGTGTTGGCATGAAATACGAACCTGGGCCCGCGGCATCCGGCGTCCTTCACTTGTCGAAGTCGATTTCATCGGAGTCCCGCTGCAGGCTCAGAGGTATTTTGAAGCGCATGACTCTTATCAGGGCTAACACGCAATCCGTCGCGCCTAAAATTGGCCGGCCCCGCTTTGGCCGCATCGATGCGGACATGGCGGATGTGGAATCCGCCATTGATCGCTCGCGGGACTATCTCTTTTCCCGGCAGCATCCCGACGGTTATTGGTGCGGCGAGCTCGAGGGCGATTCCATGCTCGAGGCCGACTACATCTTTCTGCACACCCTGCTTGAAAGCGGCGATCCCGGCCGGCTGCAGCGCGCCTTTACCGAGATGATGCGCTACCAGAACGAGGATGGAAGCTGGAGCATCTATCCCGGCGGCCCCGGCAACATCTCCCTCAGTGTCAAGTGCTACTTCTCAGCCAAGCTGATGGGCGTGGGCGCCGACGATCCCCGCCTGGCCAGGTGCCGCGCATGGATCCTTGCGCACGGCGGCGTGGTGGCCTGCAACACCTTCACCAAAATGTACCTCTGCGCGCTCGGCCAGTACGACTACGACGCCGTGCCGGCCATCCCCCCGGAGATCGTTCTCTTTCCCAGTTGGTTCTACTTCAACATCTACGAGATTTCTTCCTGGTCGCGCTCGATCCTTGTGCCGCTGGCCATCATCTACGCCAAAAAGCCGTACAAGAAGATCCCCCCGGAGCAGGCCATTGGCGAGCTCTTTGTCGGCGGCCGCGCCAACTCCATCCTGCGCCTGCGCAGGGATCGCAGTTCCATCTTCTCCTGGCGCAACTTCTTCATCGTCCTCGACAGAATGATGCACTGGGCTGAAGCGGTGCATTTGCGCCCGGTGCGCACCATCGCCCTGCGCAAGGCGGAGAAGTGGATGCTCGAGCGCCTCGAAATGTCGGACGGCCTCGGCGCCATCTATCCCGCCATGCTCAACGCCATCATTGCGCTCCGCTGCCTGGGGTACTCGGAGGACGATCCCCAGGTCATCCGCGCGCGCGACGAATTTGAGAAGCTGGGCATTGAGCAGCCCGTCACCGCGGACCTGCCCGAGCCCACATTTCGCATGCAGCCCTGCGCCTCCCCGGTGTGGGATACGGCGCAGGCTGTTTACGTGCTCGGTGAGGCCGGCGTCCCGCGCAACCATCCCCGCCTCGTCAAGGCCGCCGACTGGATACTCTCCAAGGAAGTTCGCCACAAAGGGGATTGGTCGGTCAAGGTTCGGGGCATCGATGCCGGCGGCTGGTACTTCGAGTTCAACAACGAGTTCTATCCCGACACCGACGACACCGCGCAGGTGCTGCTGGCCCTCAGCAAGGTCGACCACCCCCGCGAGCGCTATCAGCATGAGGTTGCCGGGCGCGCACTCGATTGGATCTTCGCCATGCAGTGCCGCCAGGGCGGATGGGGCAGCTTCGACAAAGACAACACCAAGATGATCTTCCAGTACATCCCCTTCGCGGATCACAACGCCATGCTCGATCCGCCCACCGTGGACATCACCGGAAGAATCCTCGAAATGCTGGCCAGCTACGGGTACACCCGCGCCGACAAGCGCGTCGAGAAAGCCATCAAGTTCATCTTCAGCCAGCAGGAGCCGGATGGCAGCTGGTTCGGCCGCTGGGGCGTCAATTACCTCTATGGAACCTTCCTGGTGCTGCGCGGCCTTGACGCCATCGGCGTCGATCATCTCGAGCCGCAGATTCAGCAGGCCGCGGAATGGGTTCGCATGGTGCAAAACTCCGACGGCGGATGGGGCGAAACCTGCGGCAGCTACGACGATTCCAATACCCGCGGCATCGGTCCCAGCACGCCCTCGCAAACCGCCTGGGCCATGCTCGGTCTGCTCGCCGCCGGCGACGACCGCTCCGACTCCCTTGCCAAAGGCGTCCGCTGGCTCCTCACCCGGCAACTGCTCGAAGGAAGCTGGGATGAAACCACCGGCGCCGCCATTACCCGCCAGGCCATGTACACAGGGACCGGCTTCCCCCGCGTCTTCTACCTGGCTTACGAAATGTATCGCCAATACTTCCCGCTGCTGGCTTTGACCACCTATCGGCGGGCCATGGAACGCGCCGCGATGGGCGCTGGAGGATAACGCAACAATGGCTGTTCCAATCTCACAAATGTGGACGGTTGCCACTTACGTCCTCAAAAAGCGGATTTCCGGCACTGAGCGCTATCCCCTGGTGCTGATGCTTGAGCCCCTTTTCCGCTGTAATCTGGCCTGCGCAGGCTGCGGCAAGGTGCAGTACCCGCCCCACATTCTCAAAAAGCAGCTCACGCCCGAAGAGTGCTTTGCCGCTGTTGAAGAGTGCGGAGCGCCCATGGTGTCGATTCCCGGCGGTGAGCCGCTGCTCCACCCGCAAATTGTCGAGATCGTCAACGGTCTCATCGCCCGCAAAAAGTACATCTATCTGTGCACCAACGCGCTCGAGCTCAAGCGTCGCCTGCCCGAGTTCACTCCGTCAAAGTACCTCACCTTCTCTGTCCATATCGATGGCCAGCGGGAGCACCACGACTTCCAGGTCTGCCGCGAAGGCGGCTACGATATCGCCGTTGAAGGCATCAAGGAGGCCGTCAAGCGCGGCTTCCGCGTCACCACCAATGCCACGTTCTTTGACGGCACCGAGCCCAACAGCGTGCGCGCCTTCTTCGATGAAGTCATGGACATGGGCGTCGAAGGCATCGTCCTCTCACCCGGCTACAGCTATGACAAGGCTCCCGATCAAAACCGCTTCCTGGGACGCGCCCGGGTGCGCCGCCTGTTCCGCGCCATTCTATCCAACCGCAAGCCCACCTGGAAGTTCAACATGTCCCCGCTGTTCCTCGAGTTCCTGATGGGCGACCGCAGCTACGAGTGCACCCCCTGGGGTTCGCCGGCTTACAACATCTTCGGCTGGCAGCGCCCCTGCTACCTGCTGCAGGAAGGCTACGCCGCGACCTTCAAGGAGTTGCTTGAAACCACGAAATGGGAGGAGTACGGCGTGGCCAGCGGCAACCCCAAGTGCGCCAACTGCATGGTTAGTTGCGGCTATGAGCCGACCGCGGTGATTGACGGTTTCGGTTCCTTCAAGGGATTCATGGCCATGATCCGCGGCGCCTCGAGCAAATACCCTGACCGGCACGCTCTCGATCTGCTCAGTGAGCCTGCGCCTCATGGCCCCGCCGCTCTGGTTAAGATCGAGGAGCGGTCGCAATCGCTTGAGGAAACAATGGTTTAGCCTCCAAACGGAACGCCCCGGGAAGGGAACGCGTAGGGTACTTCCGGTTGATCCCTGCGGCCTGAAATCCGAAAATTACCCCGTGCCGCCATCCGCTGCTCGTGTATAATTCGCCCAATAGTACTCCCCGGAGACTCTTACTGGCGTCATCCTGTTGCCGCTAACTCACACTCCTTCCTGTGTCCTGCCTCAGATGGACCTTGGATTGCACTTCCTCGAACCCGTCGGAGGCATCACCCTATGGCGATCCCTGTCAAGCAGATGATTAGAGTTTCCAGCTATGTCATCAAGCACAAGCTCAAAGGCACAAAGCACTACCCCCTGGTCCTGATGCTCGAGGCCACCTTCCGCTGCAACCTGGCCTGCGCCGGATGCGGCAAGGTCCAATATCCGCCCCACATCCTCAAGAAGCAGCTCACGCCGCAAGAGTGCTTTGACGCCATGAATGAGTGCGACGCGCCCATCGTCTGCATCCCCGGCGGCGAGCCCTTCCTTCATCCCAATATCGTTGAAATCGTCGAAGGCCTCGTGGCGCAAAAGCGGTTTGTCTATCTCTGCACCAATGCGCTGGAGTTGGAGCGCAGGTTCCACGAGTTCAAGCCCTCCACCTACTTCAGCTTCGCCGTGCACCTCGATGGATTGCGCGATCACCACGACATGTCGGTCTGCCGCGAGGGCTCTTATGACATTGCCGTCGCGGGCATCAAAAAGGCCGTTGCCGCGGGCTTCCGGGTCATCACCAACACCACCTTGTTCGATGGAGCCAATCCCAAAGACATGCGCCAGTTTTTTGACGACGTCATGGGCATGGGCGTCGAGGGCATGACCATCTCGCCCGGTTACAGCTACGACAAGGCTCCCGACCAGAATCATTTTCTGGGCCGCGGCCGCGTCCGCAAGCTGTTCCGCACCATGCTCTCTAATCGCAAGTCAAGCTGGAAGTTCAACATGTCGCCGCTCTTCCTGGAGTTCCTCATGGGCGAGCGCCACTACGAGTGCACTCCCTGGGGCATGCCCGCTTTCAGCGTCTTCGGCTGGCAAAAGCCCTGCTACCTCATCCAGGAGGGCTACGCCGACAGCTATAAGGAGCTCACCGAGAGCGTGGCGTGGGAAAACTACGGCTCTGGCAGCGGCAATCCCAAGTGCGCCAACTGCATGGTGAGTTGCGGCTACGAGTGGACCTCGGTCGTTGACGGATTCAGCTCACTCAAGGGATTCTGGGGTATGGTGCGCGGCACGTTCAGCAACTATCCTGACGCCCATGCGCTTAAAATGCTCGATGAGCCCATGCCTCACGGCCCGCTGGTGCAAATCGTCAGCCCCATAGAGCCGGCTCCCGTTGTGAGCGAAGTCCGCGAGCTCGAGGAGACCCTTGCATGACATCTGAAGTGCTCAAGTACACGCGCGAACAGGTCGAATCGCTGGAGCTCAAACCCGGCACGGAGCATGAGGCTCTCGAAGGCTGGGTGCCCGAGCTGGTCAGCGAAGACGACCTGCGCCAGGCCCTTGAAAAAGCATTCGACTATCGCGGCGATGTGACGGTAACCTTGAAGTCCGGAGAACGCATTGAAGCCTTCATCTTCAATCGTCAAACCGGCCCCACGCTGGCCGAGTCCTGGGTGCACTACTTCACTCCCAGCGCGCCTGAAAAGCGCAAGTTCAGCTACGCCGAGATCGCCCGCCTCGAATTCAGCGGCAAGGATCGCGCCGTGGGCAAGCACTGGGAAGACTGGATCAATGCCTACAACCAGCGCAAGGCCGCCGGCGAAAAGAACATCGGCCTGCACCCGGACAAGCTGGAGTAGTCAAGCCGGCAATTTGGCCTTCTGGCCTTGGCCGCTGAACAGAGCGACCGCGACAGAGTAACCGCCCAGAGTGCCGCAGCAGAGTGGCCGCCTTCCTGGCGAAGGCGGACGAAGGTCTCGCCACCAGGCCGGCGCCCTTCATCCCGATGCATTAAATTAGTTGAGGAAGCGAATGTGCGTTCACGCTGGAGTGTGCCGCGCAATCTCCGCCTCTCCCGCTCATCGATGAAAGTTTTTCTCACAGGCGCCACCGGATTTGTAGGTCATCATGTGGCTCGCGCCCTTGCGGCCCAGGGCGCAGACCTTCGCCTCCTCGTCCGCAATTCCAGCAACCTGGCTAACCTCGAAGGCATCGCCGGCGAAACCCACCTCGGCGACCTGAGCCAGCCTGAAACCATCGGGCCCGCGCTCGAAGGCTGCGACGCGGTGGTGCACGTCGCCGCCGACTACCGCCTCTGGATTCCCGATCCCGCTTCCATGTACCGCGCCAACGTGGACGGCACGCGCGAGCTGCTGCGCATGGCCCGCCAAGCCCGCGTCCCGCGCTTCGTTTATACCTCCTCGGTGGCCACCATGCACTTCCGCACCGACGGCATCGTCATCAATGAAGACACGCCCGTCACCCTCGCCGACATGGTGGGCCACTACAAGCGTTCCAAGTTTCTTGCCGAGCAGGAGGCCGTCGCCGCCGCAAAAAATGGCCAGCAGGTCATCATCCTCAATCCCACCACGCCCATCGGACCCAACGACGCCAAGCCCACGCCCACCGGCCGCATCTTCGTCGACTTTCTCAACGGCAAGTTTCCGGCTTACATGGACACCGGCCTGAATCTCGTCGATGTCTCCGAGGTCGCCCGCACTCACGTCACCGCGCTCACCAGGGGCAAACCAGGCAGCCGCTATATTCTCGGCGGCGAGAACCTTACCTTCAAGCAGATCCTCGACAAGATGTCGGCCATTACCGGCATTCCTTCGCCGACGGTTAGAATCCCCTTCGCTGTCGCGGCAACCTACGCCTTCTTCGAGGAGTGGATCACGGGCCGCATCCGTGGCCGCGAGCCGCGCACAAATCTTGAGGAAGTCCGCATGGGCCGCAAAAAGATGTATGCCTCCTCAGCCCACGCGCAGCAGGAACTGGGTTTCAATATCGTTCCGGTCTACCCCGCCATGCGCGCCGCCATCGAGTGGTTCCAGGCCCACGGCTACGCGCCGGCCAACCCCGCGCCTGCCTCCCCCGCGCCCGCCTCCCAATGACCCGCATCGCCATCATCTCGGCCATGGCTGGCGAGCTCAAGCCGCTGACCAAAGGCTGGCAGCACGAGCGCCGCAACGGCGTACATCTCTGGCATCAGCGCCGCGGCAACACTGAATGGGTCGCCGCCTGCGCGGGACCCGGCCGGCAGGCCGCGACCCGCGCCTTCGCCGAGGCTGAAAAGGACGGCCCCCTCGACCGCGTCATCTCCGCAGGCTGGGCGGGCGCGCTCAGTGACGACTTCGTCCCCGGCCGCGCTTACGTTGTCTCTGGCGTCATCGACGCCCAAACCGGCGAGCGCTTCCCGGCCTCCGCAGCAGCGCCGGACAGACTTGCTCTCGTCACCAGTCCCAGGGTTGAAAACGCAGCCGGCAAGCTGCGCCTCGCCGCAACCTACGGCGCGGCCCTGGTTGAAATGGAAGCGGCCGCCATCGCTCGCCTCGGGGCCATGCGCGGCATTCCCTTTGTCTGCATCAAAGGAGTCAGCGACGGTTTCCGCGAAGACCTGCCCGACTTCAACCGCTTTATCTCCCCCGATGGCCGCTTCCATACCCTCCGGTTGCTCTTTTTTATACTTCCCAGGCCCTGGCACTGGCCCGCACTCGTCCGGATGGGTGAGAATAGCAGCAAGGCTTCCCACGCCATAAGGGAACTCCTGCTCGAAAATCTGGAGGAATCAGGAGAGTTCGCAAACCAGCATGGCAACTCAAATCTCACACGCTGAAATCAGCGCCAGTCCCCGTCTTCCCGCCACCATGCGCGCCGTCGTCTATCGCGGCATCAACGACATGCGCGTAGAAACAGTACCGGTGCCCGCGATTGGCCCCGGAGAGCTGCTCATCAAAGTCGCCACCTGCGGCATCTGCGGCACCGATCTGAAGAAGATCCACATGGGCTCCCACTCCGCCCCGCGCATCTTTGGCCACGAGATGGCGGGAACCGTCGTCCGGGTGGGCGAAGGCGTCACCGCCTATGCTCTCGGCGACCGGGTGATGACCTTCCACCATGTTCCCTGCGGCGCGTGCTACTACTGCCGCAAGCAAACCCCGGCCCAGTGCCCGCTCTACAAGAAAACCGGCGTGACCGCGGGCTTTGAGCCCTCCGGCGGCGGATTCGCCGAGTACATTCGCGTCCTCGACTTCGTGGTGGCCAACCGCGGCGTGGTGCGCATTCCCGATCATGTGCCCTTTGAGCAGGCGGCTTTCATTGAGCCGGCCAACACGGTGCTCAAAGGCGTAAAGCTGCTCAAGCTGGCCGCTGACGACACGGTGCTGGTGATCGGCCAGGGCCCCATCGGGCTGATGCACGCCGCCTTTGCCCGCCGTACCGGTGCTCGTGTGCTCACCTCCGATTTATTTCCTGAGCGCCACGCCATCGCCGCTCGGTTTGGGCTCAGCGAACCCATTCATGCCGCCACTGAAAATGTGGTCGAGCGCGTAATGGCCGCCACCGAGCGCCGTGGCGCCGACGCCGTCATTTTGGCCGTCGGCGGCAACGCCCTCATCAAGACCGCCATGGATGCGGTCCGTCCGGGCGGCAAGGTGATGCTCTTCGCCCAGACCCAGCACGGCGAAGCCACCATCGACCCCGCGGCCGTTTGTGTGGACGAAAAGACCCTGCTCGGCTCATACTCATCCTCGTTCCCGATTCTCGACGAGGTTACCTCTCTGATTCTGGACGGCTACCGTAACGGATTCGATCTCACCCAGTTGATTTCGCACCGCTTTCAACTCGAACAGGCGGTCGAGGCCATTGATATCGCATCCCACCCCCAACCGGGCTCGATGAAGATTATGATTGAGCCTGAGCTTGGGAATGGAGCTCTATAAGAAGGGGGATTTGATGGCGTCAACGATGAAGGCCGCAATCCTCCACGGCCGCGAAGATATTCGCATTGAGCGAGTCCCGGTTCCCGAGGCCAGGCCCGGAGAGCTGATTGTGCGCGTGGGCGCCGCGCTCACCTGCGGAACCGACCTCAAAGTCTTCCGCCGCGGCTACCATGCCCGCATGATTGTGCCGCCCGCCCTGTTCGGTCATGAGCTGGCCGGCACCGTGGTCCAGGCAGGCGTGGGCGTCATGGATTTTGGCCCCGGCGACCGCGTCGTCGCCCTCAACTCCGCGCCCTGCGGCCTCTGTTATTTCTGCGCCCGCGGCCAGGAGAACCTCTGCGACGACCTGCTGTTCAACAACGGAGCCTACGCCGAGTTCATCCGCATCCCCGCCCGCATCGTCGCCAAGAATACCCTCCATATCCCCGACAATGTGCCTCTGGAGCACGCCGCGCTCACTGAGCCGCTGGCTTGCGCGGTGCATGGCTTCGAGGATTCCCGCCCCCGTCCCGGCGATACCGTGGCCGTCATCGGAGGCGGTCCGCTGGGGCTCATGATTCTTCATGTCGCCGCGCTGGCCGGCTACGAAGTGATCGCCCTGGTCAAGCATGATGGCCAGGTGGAGGCGGCACAGCAGTTGGGCGCGGCCCATGTCGTTCAATCCACCAGCATACGCAAGGCCATCCGCGAAACCCGCGCCCTCACTCCCAAAAATCGCGGCGTCGATATCGCCATTGAAGCCGTCGGCGTGCCCGAGGCCTGGCAGGAAGCTGTCGAGCTGGTCCGCAAGGGCGGCACCGTCAACTTCTTTGGCGGTTGCGCCGCCGATACCCACGTCACGCTCGACACCAACCGCATCCACTACAGCGACATCACCCTGCGCGCCACCTTCCATCACACCCCGGCCATCTGCCGCAAGGCGCTCGACATCATTGCCGGAGGCCGCTTCCAGGCCGGCGCTTTCATCACGGGACACGCCCATCTCTACGAGCTCAACCGCGTCTTCGAAAAGCTGATGAATCGCAGCAGTGAGATCAAAACCGCCATTGTCCCCTGAGGCGCATCCATGACCGCGGCCACCGTGCAACCGGACTCGAACGCTCTGGAGAGGGAAGTGCCGCGCCCCGAAGAGCAGGACGATCTCATCGCCCGCGGTTGGGCCGCGCTGCCCGCCTCCTATCGCATTCCAGAGGTTGCACCCACGCTTGAGGAGGCCCGCGCCTGGTGCCGCCAACTGGCCGAGTCGCACTATGAAAACTTTCACGTCGCCTCTTGGTTTCTTCCCCAGTCGCTTCGTCCTCACTTTCACTCCATCTACGCCTACTGCCGCGTCTCCGACGACCTGGGCGATGAAGTCGGGTCAACCTCGCAGGCCCTCGCGCTTCTCGACCTGTGGGGCCGCGAGCTCGACGCCTGCTATGAAGGCCGCGCGCGTCATCCGGTTTTTGTCGCGCTCTCTGAGACCATCCGCGCCTGCTCCATTCCCAAACAGCCCTTTGCCGACCTGCTCACAGCCTTCCGCCAGGATCAGACCGTGACCCGCTACGCCACAATGAGCGACGTGCTGGACTACTGCCACTACTCGGCCAATCCTGTCGGCCGTCTCGTGCTCTACGCCTGCGGTGAAGCCGGCGAGCAGAAATTCGTTCTCTCCGACGCCACCTGCTCCGCGTTGCAATTGGCCAACTTCTGGCAGGATGTCCGCGTGGACTTCGCCAAAGGCCGCGTTTACCTGCCCCAGGATGAGATGCGCCGCTTTGGCGTCAGCGATGAAACCATCGCCGCCGGCATCGCCACGCCCGCATTCCGCGCCTTGCTCCAACACGAAGTCGACTACGCGCGTTCGCTCTTTGAGCAGGGCCTGCCGCTGATTGGAATGGTCAACCGCGACCTGGCGCTCGATCTTGATCTCTTCAGCCGCGGCGGTCTTGAGATTCTGCGCGCCATTGAGCGCCGCGGCTGCGACGTCCTCACCGCGCGTCCCTCCATCAGCAGGCGCAGCAAACTCGCTCTCGCGCTGCGCGCGCTCAGTGGCAAGGCTTTTCCATTTTTCCGCCTCGGTAAGGGCACGACAAAGAAGGCGGCTTGACCCAGCAACCCACATCCGGCGAAATCCCGCTCGACAAGGCCTATGCGGTTTGCCGGTCGATCGCCCGGCGCGAAGCCAAGAACTTCTACTACGCCTTCATCGCTTTGCCCACGCCGCGCCGCAACGCCATCTGCGCCATCTACGCCTTCATGCGCCGCGCCGACGACCTCGCCGACGACGAAATCTTCTCCATCGCCGAACGCCGCGCCCATCTCGATGTGTGGCTCGCGGCCTGGCGCAGTGTTTGTGCCGGTGAGCCCGCGGCCGATCCGGTTTTTCTCGCCGTCCGCGATGCCACCACGCGTTTTGCCATCCCTCTCAGCCTGCTCGATGAGCTCGTAGCTGGTGTCAGCATGGACCTCGACCGCGCCGACACCAGCACGCCCGACACCAGCGCGCCCGACACGTACGCGACCTTCGCCGATCTCTACCGCTACTGTTATCTGGTGGCCTCGGTTGTGGGCCTGGTCTGCATTCGCATCTTCGGCTACTCCGATCCGCGCGCCGAAAAACTTGCCGAGGAAACCGGCATCGCCTTCCAGCTCACCAACATTCTCCGCGACGTAGCCGAAGACGCTGCGCGCCATCGAGTCTATCTTCCGCTTGCGGACCTTGCGGCCCACCATGTTTCACTCGACGCGCTGCTTCATCGCGCCTCGGGCACGCCGCCCACAGCCGGCGAGCGTGCGCTGCTCATGGCCATCGCCCTGCGCGCCGAAGACTACTACCGTTCGGCCGAGGCGTTGCTTCCGTTCATCGACGCCGAAAGCCGGCCCGCCATGCAGGTGCTGGTCTCCATCTATCATGCCTTGCTCAAGCGCATCGAGCAGGCAGACTACGACGTGTTTTCTCGCCGCGCCTCCGTACCCCTCCGCGAAAAACTCGCTATTCTTGCCGTAGGCCTCACGCGCATGATCTGGGCGCGCCTGTTTGCATGACGAGGTTGCATGACGAGGTTGCATGACGAGTTCGATGACCCAGGAATCGGGAACCGCATTGAGCGATCTAACCCAAGATTTGCAGAAATCCGTCACCGTGCTCGGTGGCGGCGTGGCTGGCATGAGCGCCGCATGCGCCCTTGCTGAAGCCGGCCTGCGCGTGCAGCTGGTCGAGCGCCGCGGCTACCTGGGGGGACGCGCCGGCTCCTACCTGCATCCCGGCGTGGGCGAGGTCATCGACAACTGCCAGCATGTTCTCTTCGGCTGCTGCACCAACCTCGTGGGCTTCTATCGCCGCATCGGTGTCGCCGATCGCATCTATTGGACCAGCAACATGACTATGATCGAGCCCGGAGGCCGCCGCTCCCTGCTCGGCCCGTCGAAATGGGGCTTACCCGCGCCCCTGCACTCACTCCCCAGGCTGCTGGCCGCGCATGCCTTCTCGCTGGCTGACAAGTTCGCCCTTGCGCGCGCCTTCAGCGCCCTCGTGCGTCCGGTCCCCGCTTACTCCCGGGAGTCGCTCGCCGATTGGCTCAAGCGCCACGGCCAGACGCGGGGGGCCATCGAGCGCTTCTGGCGCCTTGTCATCGCCAGCGCGCTCAACGCCGACCTCGACTCCATCGCCATGCCCTACGCCGCCAAAGTGATTCGCGAGCTGTTCATGAACTCCGCCTTTGCCGGCAGCATGGGCATGAGCACCCTGCCCCTCAGCGAGCTTTATGCAGGCGTCCCGCCTTTCATCGAGCAGCGCAGCGGCAGCCTTCACTTGAACGCATCCGTCGAAGCGGCCGCATACGATGAAGAGACTTCGCAGTGGATCTTGTCCACGCGCGGCGGCCCGCTTATCTCTGACTTTCTGGTTCTCGCGCTGCCCTTCGAAGCCACCGGAAAACTGATTCCGCTGCTGCCCCCCGCCGAAGGAGCCGAAACCCTGCTCGAACAGATTGATCGCCACGAGCACTGGCCCATCTGCAGTGTGCATCTGTGGTTTGACCGCGATATCACCGATCTCGATCACGCTGTGTTGCTCGATCGCGAAATCCACTGGCTGTATAACCAGTCGCGTCTGCAAACCGGCCGCGGCGGACATTATGTCGAGCTGGTGGTCAGCGCCACGCGTGCCTTCGCCGCGCTGCCCAGGGACGAAGCCATTCAGCAGGCGCTCCGCGAGCTTCAAGAGTTTTTCCCGCTCGTAAAGCAAGCAAAGCTTGAAAAAGTCGCGCTGGTCAAGGAGGTCCGCGCCACCTTCGGCGTCCCGCCCGGCATTGATGCCGCGCGTCCCTCCGCCGTCTCCCCGTGGCCCAACTGTTTTCTCGCCGGTGATTGGACCCGCACCGGCTGGCCCTCCACCATGGAGAGCGCCGCCCGCTCCGGTCACTTGGCTGCTGAAGCCCTTTGCCTCGCCATCGGCGAGCCCCGCGCCATTCTCGATCCCGACCTCAAGCCCGAAGGCCTGATGCGCCTGTTCAGCTGAGCCGCATGGAAACAAATCTCGTGTCGATAGCTGAAAACGCCGAAAACGCGCAGCGCCAGGCCGTCAGCCAGCCCCTCAGTCCTCAGTCTCTGGTCTCTGTTTACTGCTCCCTGGTTTTCCGCGCCATCGTCCTCAGCTCCGGCATCAACGTCCTCGCGATGATCTCCGACCCCTTCGCCGTGGGATGAATCCCGTCCTGCTGAATGGTTCCCGGTACATGAATCAGATCTTTGTAGATCATCGGAACAAAAGCCACGTGATGCCGCGCAGCCAGCGCGTGAAACAGCTCATCGAACGAACGAATGTAGTCCGGTCCATAGTTGGGCGGCAGCGTGATGCCGGCCAGCAGAACCTTGATGTGCGCACCCTCAAGCGCCGTCAGTATCTCGTCCAGATTGCTGCGCGTCTGATCGAGCGGCAGCCCCCTCAGCCCGTCGTTGCCGCCGAACTCCACAATCACGATCTCCGGATGAAGCCGCAGAATCCCCTTGAGTCCCGCAACCGCGTCCTTCGTCGTGGCTCCGCTGGTGCCTTCGTTGATCACCTTGTAGTGGTAGCCTTGAGCGTCGAGCTGGCGCTGCAGCGCATCCGGGAAGGCCTGTCCCTGCTGCAGGCCGTAGCCCGCGGTGATGCTGTCGCCGTAGCACACCAGCACGCGCTCGCCGGCGGCCCGCGCCGGCGCACTCATCTGAAGCGCGATAATTGAAACGAGAAGTGCGCGGCCAACGTCCATTAGAACAGTGTAGCTGCGCGGCCAGACAAATGGATTGGCGGAGGAGTCAAGGTTGATCGAGGTCCGGGATGCGAAAAAGTGGATTCAGAACGGTGCGCGGCGCGTCGAGATTCTTAAAGGAATCTCGCTCACCATTCCCACTGGGCAGTTTGTCGCCATCGTTGGCGCCAGCGGCAGCGGAAAAAGCACCCTGCTAGGCCTGCTGGCCGGCCTCGACTCGCCCAGCGAAGGAGAGATCTGGCTCGACGGCGTTCCCATTCACAATCTCGCTGAAGCCGATCTGGCCACCGTCCGCGGACGCAAGATCGGCTTCGTCTTTCAGTCCTATCAGCTCATTCAAACGTTGACCGCTCTTGAGAACGTTCTGTTGCCTTATGAATTGAACGTCGAAGGCAGCGGCCTCCAGCAGGCGCGGCGTCTGCTCGCCGAAGTGGGCCTCAACGAGCGCATGCATCACTATCCCGTGCAACTGTCCGGCGGCGAACAGCAGCGTGTGGCCCTGGCCCGCGCCTTCGTCGTCGAGCCGCCCATCGTCATGGCCGACGAGCCCACCGGCAACCTCGACTCCACCAACGGCCGCCTCGTCCTCGATCTGCTTCTGGAGCGCAACAAGCGCGCCGGAACCACCCTCGTTCTCGTCACCCACGACCCCGAAGTTGCCGGCCGAGCCGACAGAAAAATCGTTTTGAAAGACGGAATGATCGTCGAGGACACCCTCCCCGGCGTCGTGCCGCAACCCTCCCCTCAAAATCTGCCCGCCAACCATCTCTTCAGCAACGAGGAGACCCATGGCTAAGCGGCCACTGAGCTGGAAGCGGGCCGCGGCCATCGGCTGGCGCGATCTCAAGTCCGCACCCGGCAAATTCGGATTTGTCGTCCTCTCGGTAGCCGTCGGCGTGGCCGCGCTCGTCGGCGTGCGCGGACTCAGTGACAGCTTCCGCACCACCCTCAACGGCGAGGCCCGCTCCCTGATGGCCGGTGATCTGAGCGCACGCATCTTTCATCCGCCCACCACCGAAGAGCAAGACAAAATTGCAGCCGTTCTGAACCCCGCCCGCGCCGCCAACTCCGTTCCGATCCAGTCAACCTGGGTCACCGAGACCATCTCCATGGCCTCGGTGCCGCCCGATCCTGTGCCGCTGCTGGTTTCGCTCAAAGCCGTCGATCCCACGCAGTACCCCTATTACGGAACCGCCGAGCTCGAGCCCGCCATGAGCCTCCAGCAAGCTCTTCAAGGCGACTCGGCCGTCGTAGCCGATGAGTTTCTCATCCGCCTCAACGCGCACGTCGGCCAAACCCTCCGCCTGGGAGGCAGAAACTTTCGCATCTCCGCCGTCCTCAGCCAGGAGCCGGACCGCATCACCGCCGGCGCGGGCCTCGGGCCCCGCGTCATGATCTCGCAGGCTTCTCTGGCGCAAACCGGCCTCGTCACCTACGGCAGCAGGGTCAGCGAGCGTCTCCTGGTCAAGCTGCCCGCCGCGTCGCCGCGGGGCATCTCCACCGACGCTGAAACGGCAGCCCTCCGCGCGCAGCTTGAGTCCGCCTTGCCCGATGCCCAGGTCATGGATTTTCGCGAGGGCAATCCCGCCCTCACCCGTGGCCTCGATAACGCCACAGCCATCCTCAGCCTCATCTGTCTCGTCGCCATGGTGCTCGGCGCCATCGGCGTAGCCATGGCCATGCACGCTCATCTTGAGCAGCACATGGACATGCTCGCCATTCTCAAGGCCATCGGCGCCGGCTCCGGCGATCTGCTCCGCATCTTCCTGCTCCAGACCCTCGGCCTGGGGCTCGCCGGAGGCCTGCTCGGCGTGGCCGCCGGTCTGTTCGTCATGGCTGCCCTCCCCAAGGCCTTCGGCAACCTGCTTCCCGTCCACGTCGTCCTCAACTTCCCGTGGAAGTCCGTCCTGGCCGGCGTGGGAACCGGCCTCTTGACCACTCTGCTCTTCTGCCTGCCACCGCTGCTTGACGTGCGCGCCATCAGGCCAGTCCTCGTGCTGCGCCGCCTGGTCGACCCCGCCGCTCCCGGCGTCGCCGCCTGGTTTGCGCGCTGGTGGGCGCGCAGGTTGCAGCTTGGCCTCGCCGCCGTGGTCGTCGTCGCCCTCGGCGCCATCGCCTGGGCGCTGTCTGACTCCGCCAAAGTCGGAACCTGGTTCGCCGTCATGTTCACCATCGCGCTCGTTGTCCTGTTGGCTCTCGCCGCCCTCGCCTTATTCACCCTCCGCATCCTGCTCGATCGTGTCCGTCTGCGCCTGCCTTCCTCGCTGCGCCACGGCCTCGCCAATCTCTATCGCCCCGGCAACCAATCCGCGCCCGTGCTCGCCGCCCTGGGCACCGGCGTCATGCTCATTCTGGCCGTCTATCTCATGCAGGCCCAGATCCTCCGCGAACTGCGCGAGACCGCCTCGCCCAAACTGCCCAATATCTTTCTCATCGACATCAACACCGATGAGGTTGCCGGCGTCAGAACCTTCTTCGCGCACCAGCCCGGCGTCACCCAGCCGCTCGATCTCATGCCCGTCGTCCCCGGCCGCTTTATCTCCATCAACGGCCAGCCCATCGAACAGATGAAAAATCAGCATTATCCCCGCCGCATGCTTGAGCAGGCGGAGCTCTCCTGGGCCGATGCGCCGCCTGAAGGCGACAAAGTCACCAAGGGCGCATGGTGGACCGATCCAGCCGCCTCCCAGCTCGCTGTCGGTGAAGGTGTCGCCCAGCGTCTCAACCTCGCCGTAGGCTCTGCCGTCGAAATCGAAATCGGCGGCCGGCCCCGCCAACTCAAAGTCGGCGCCATCTACCGTGCCGACGGACAGCACCTCGGCGGCCGCGTCCAGTTTGTTCTCCCCTCGGGCCAGCTCAATCGCCAGCCCTCCACCTGGTACGGTGGTGTGCACATGGACCCCAGGCTGGTGGCCGTCATGGAGCGCGCCCTCTTCGCCGCCTATCCCACCATCACCATCATCAACGTCGCCGACGTGCTTGACCGCATTGACAGCGTCGTCAATCAAATCACCTTCGTCGTCCGCATCCTCGCGGGATTCTCCATCCTCGCCGGCCTTACCATCCTCGCCTCCAGCATCGCCAGCACGCGCTTCCGCCGCATGCAGGAGGCCGTCGTCCTCAAAACCCTCGGAGCCACCCGCATGCGCATCGTCCTCACCTTCAGCGTCGAATTCTGTGTGCTCGGCCTGCTGGCGGGGATGGTCGGCGTCGTCTTCGCCAACCTCCTCACCCGGGTCCTGCTCCATCGCCTCGAGGTGGCCTTTCACATCGAGTGGGGAGCCACCGTGATCGCCCTCTTCGGTACAGCCTTATTAGCCACCGCCACCGGCTGGATCGCAAGCTATCGCATCCTCGGCCTCAGGCCGCTGCAAGTCCTCCGCGAAGAGTAAGCCCCGATCCCCCCAGATCCTCCGCCAGAAGCGTACAGAGGAGCGTACAGAGGACCGAACAGAGCAGGGAAGCCGTGTGGCCCCGATCCATGGATATTTCCAAAACACAAATCAGGGTGCCCCCGATCCCTCGCATGCGGTGACCGGGGATGACACAGACCTCAACCCCGGAATCCGTTCACCATGCCCCGGTCAGTGATGGCCGTGGCTTCCGTCGCAGAAGCGACTCAGATTCTCTACACCGTCGGCGGGTGGCCCACCCTTGTTTTGAACTCCGTTCCCCCATTAAGGTGGGTGCCCCATCCTTTGCGCAGCTTCATCGCGCGAAGGGTGGGTGAGCACGAATCTCAACCGTCTTTTTCAATATATCTGAGACGTTGAGGCAGTTGATTTCCACGCCGGAATGCTGTCCATTGCGATTCGATCTCGACCACTCCAACATGGCCGGTGGCGTAGTGCCGGAAGCTCGACCAAAACCAGTCTTCAGGCTTATCAACCAGACCGCGCTTGACTGGATTGCGGTGAATGTAACGAAGTTTCTCGACCCTCTTTTTCTCGTTACGCACGTTGAAGTCGTAGTACCGTCGCTGCCAGAACCGGGCCGCTCCCCGCTGTTTCAGCTTGCGCGATGTTTGCTGTTTCAACACCTGAATGGCAACCGACAGCGAGGACCGGCTCGGCTCGCTGACCAGCAAATGTACGTGCTCCGGCATCAGAACATAGCCTGCAACCACGAATCCATACCGAATCCGCACCGCCTCAAGCTCGCCCTCGAAGACACTGCACGCCGTTGCCCTGTCCAACAACGGCTGCCTGCGATAACAACTGAAGGTGAGAAGGTGGAAGCATCCGCACTGCTGGTAACGGATAAGCCCCTTCGCCATGATGGGCGAAGGGTACACCCACCCGGCAGGTCGAGGTTCGTGCGAGCCCACCCTTCGCTAGAAAAATGCGAAGGAAGGGGCACCCTCAGGTTTAAGGCGGGGCAAGGGTGGGCCACCCGCCGGATGTTCCGAAAACTCAGGAAATTCGATTGCAAGCAGAAGGAACTCTACATGGCGCACAAGTTTCCTGAGGTGTGGCAAGAGGTGGTAACTGTAGTAAATGCAGAAAGAAAGATGAAACTCCAAGAGCCGCCTTGCCGGTAATCGAAGACGCACAGCACCTGTCAGATGTGGGTCGAAGATCCTTGGAGTCAGTTTGACAAAGGAGCCGAGGCCGACGAAGATTATCCGAAGTCTCCATTTGGAAGTTTCCCCGGCTTCAAACTGGGCCTCCGCAAGACCGGGCTTCCCTCGGTTTGGGAGCTACTATGGGTTCCTTCGACGTGTCGCGTCCTTTCGCTTCCGCATGGTTTCCGCTCTCGCTAACTATTCCGCAATCACACCAAAACTGGACACAGTTACAGGTGCTCAGGTTATAGCTCCGAGTGATCGGAGTAACAGGTCGTCACCTAACTAACTGAAGTCACAGTAGAGGTATTATGGGAAGTCGGAAAAAGAGGAGAAGCTTATGCGCGGCAGACAGCTTTTGCAGCGTTCGTCTATGTACATCGCGCTCGGGCTGTCTATCTGCCTGAGCGGTGCCTTCACCACCACCTTAACCGGCTGCGGAGGGGGTCCCTCCGGCAACACTGGCGGTCAGACCACGACCACTGTTACTTCGGTAGTAGTGAGTCCAACGACTTCAACCGACACCGTTCCAAACACTGCGACCTTTGCCGCCACGGTATCCGGACAAAACAACCCAAGCCAGTCAGTGACTTGGACTGTGACTCCGACAACCGTCGGCACGATCACGTCGGGAGGAGTCTTTACTCCTTCTTCGTCGATCACCGCAGTCACTACGGCAACGATAACCGCAACATCAACCGTTCCCGGATACACAAACGTGTTCGGCACGGCAACTGTTACGATCAATCCAGCTACGGTTCCCGTCACCGTTTCGTCGGTGAGCATCGCGCTCACTCCGGCGAGCGGCACGGTCGCCATGGGTCAGACGCTCAGCTGCGTTGGCACCGTTACGTACAGTGACGGCTCCCACGACAGCAACGTCACCTATGCCGCAACCGATGGCACGATCACTTCTTCGGGAGTGTTCACGCCAGCGGCAGTAGGATCAGCAAGTTGCACCGCAACGGCGTCCAAGGACTCAACCAAGTCCGCAACGGCGTCGATTACGGTGACACTGGCGCCGATCGTGCTTAGCTCGATTTCGCCGAACTGGTACATCGCTCCCACAGCCCTTAGCAGTCCGGCTATGATTGCTTCGGGAAGTGGATTTGCCGATGGACAAAAGTGCTACCTCTCTGGATATGCAAATCCAGGAACAATCGTAGGAAGCACACCCACCCAGTTCCCCTTCTCGCTGAGCGCCCAGATGCGCCCTCGGTTTGTAAGCATGTACTGCACACAAGCTGATGGCACTGGAAAGTCCAACACATTACCGATCGCAACGATCGGCAATGTGAAGATCGCAGCTGGCTGCAGTGACTATGTCTTTGCAGACAGTCAGGGACCGGGTTCTGTTCGCCGCTTCAATCGGGCGGATGGGACATCAACGGACTTTGCCGTAGCGACGTATAACAGTGGCGTTGCCGCTGATTGCAATTCAAACGGAACCACCAACGCTGTTCTTATTAATTATAAGAGCGGGATAGAATGGTTCAATAACACCGGAAGCAGTACGGGTGGCGGTAGCATGGGAGATGGGAATACCGTAGCAGGCATCGCGGCCAATGGTCACGTCGCCTGCACAAACGAACCAGCTTCTCACGAGGCGTGGTGTGCCCCGCTTGTGGCATTAGCTAACACTGCACCCAAATTCTCTCCTCCCATTGGCACACCGGTTGCACTGGATATGACCAGCGCTTGCGGCGGAAACACTCTGCTCGCAGAGGATGGACAGGGAGACGGAACGAACCCCGTTCTGTATTCATTTTCTGTCGGAACGGACGGCACGCTCACCAACCAGAAGTCACTTTCTCTGCCGGGATTCACTCCGGTGAGCAAGTTCACACAAAGTCAGTTAAATGATTTTGTAAACTGGCAAGTGAGTGCTTCGCAAACCTCCTGCACGGTCGCTATTATGGGATCCGTGCTGAATCCTTCCACTGGCACCGCGAGCTTCGCGCTTGCGGTCGTCAACGGAACGACGATGACGGCAACGACTGCTAGTGTCGTGCCATTGCCCGCGGGATCTTTCCAGATTTCGCAGGATGATGTCCATGGCGCGACGCTTGTCTATGTCGGCGACGTTTCGGGCGCACAGGGCGTACAACGCATCTGGTCGCGTGCGAACACTGCATCCGGCAGTCTCGTGCAACTCTCCTCAACTTCGACAATTCTTGCAAGTGGCTCGATCCTTTCCGTAGATGGAAATACGATCGATGTCATCGGCTGGGATCCGGCGAACGATGCGGCCGGGCTCCAAATGGTGCCCGTACCAAACAAGTAGCCAAAACAAAAAGGCCCCGCTCTCAAACCAGAGAGCGAGGCCTTCTTTGAAGTCACAGTAGAGGTATTATGGGAAGTCGGAAACAAATCAAGCAGTAAGAGGAGCAACACCATGGAACAAGGCACAGCTAAGTGGTTCAACGACGCCAAGGGTTTTGGTTTTTTGAGCCGTGAAAACGGCGAAGACGTATTCGTCCATCACACCGCCATCCAATCGAACGGTTTCCGTTCGGCGGGTGGCCCACCCTTGTTTTGAACTCCGTTCCCCCATTAAGGTGGGTGCCCCATCCTTTGCGCAGCTTCATCGCGCGAAGGGTGGGTGAGCGCGAATCTCAACCGTCTTTTTCAATGTATCTGAGACGTTGAGGGCGGGTGGCCTCGATCCCTCAGTCCTTTCCAAACCACAACGAGGGTGCCCGCGGTCCCTCGCTTTTGGGGACCGGGGATGACAGCCTCCAACCCTCCCGCCAGATCACTCCCCTAATCTCGCCTTCTCGGAAGCAATCGGAATGCTGTGGTGCGGCCGGCGAGTTTCCGAAGAGTCGCTCAAACCCCGCCTGCACCCTGCCTGCGAACCGCGCCAGCCGGAGAAGTCGGTCACAATCGAATGCCCCCACTGCGTACAACGCTATGCCGGCCCTTGCACGGTTAACAATTCACTCTTATCCCGCCACCACGAAAAAGGTGCTGATAGAGCGGTTTGCTGCCGGCCAGCTGAAAGATCGATCTGCCAGAACTCAACCCGGCAAAAATCCGGCAAAGTTCCGCATAGGCGGTGATAGGCCGGAACACTGGAAATCGACAGATCGCCGGCGGAGGGAGCAGGGGCCTTCAGGCCCCTGAATGCCCTCTTCGATAGGAATGGCTTTAGCCACGGGCATTCCCTGCCCCCTGACCCCTGATTCCCTGACCCCTGACCCCTGTTTTGCAGATCATTACCCGCCCTCGGCGCACACTATCCATAGAAGACAAACACCCCACCCTGCTCCCTGGGATTCAGAAAAAACCATGCGCACCGTTCGCAACATCACCGTCAGCGTCAACCCCGAGATCGATCGCCAGGCCAAGCTCTATGCGGCCCGGCACGACGTCACCGTTTCCGCGGATCTGACACCCTTACATGACATGGGGGAAAAAAAGATTTTGACTGTGAAACTGTGGAATTTATATAAATTATTCATTGCAAAAGAATTACAAACCAAAATTCAACCCAGTACAGCCGCTGTACGGCTGTAAAAACCAAAATCCCCTCGTAACACCCTCATAATAAAAACCTTAAAAACCGGCCCTCCAACCCCGTACAGCGGCTGTAAACCTGTAAACCTGTAAAACTGTAAAACTGTACCCCGCCTGGCCCGAGCTCCTTTGTCCTGCCCCCTGCCCCCTGACTCCAGATTCCCGACCCCACAATACGCGCCTTACCTCTTTCGCCAACAACCTACCCCTTGAGCATTCTGCTCACATAAACGGCCGCATGGGCCTGGGGACGGTGAATGAGAATGTGTGTCCAGATCTCTAGCCCCACGAGAATGAGGGTCAAAACCGCGAGCGCCACCTGCAGCCGCTGGGAGCGCCGTTCGCTCCGGCTCTTCTGCCGCTTCCGCCATTGGGCGCCGGGCTGCGACCTGAGGTGACGCATCCAGGCCAGCACCATAAGATCCACGATGGCCCCTATCGTCGCCACAGCCAGCATGGGGATACGGATCGCATCCTGATGAAACCAGCGCACCGGCGCGAACGTGCTGCCGGCGAGCGCAAACGCCGTGAGTCCAATGGCCAGGCGGATGCCGCTAATGGTAAGCACAGCCGTGCAGACGCTCTGCAAAAGCGCCAATACCAAACTGGTGCCGGCCAATACTTTCATTCCCTTCGAGTTGTTCAAACACCCCCCAAACCCAAGACGAGCCGCGTAATCTCCGGGCAGGATCAGGGTAGCGCAGCCGAGCAATCCGCGCCAATCCGAAAATCCTCCGGCTCCGAACCTTCCACAGCGACCCGTGGGCGAATAAATTGATGTTCCCACGAGAGTCTCTTCTTGTAACCTTTAGTTCCGGTCGTCACTCTAAAGCTGCGTGACACGGAAAGTGTGGACTTCCCCACGGACCAATCCACATTGCCACAACCGGCGGTACCCCGCCCCCAACCGAAATGAGGTCAATGATCTATGAAGAACCAGCTCAATGCTTTGCTTCTTACGGCGGCCCTCACCGGCCTGGTCGGTGGAACCTCCGTCGCGGCCCACGCGGCCACACAGGGCGCCTCTGCCACCAGCTCTGCCAAGGTGATGAGGGCCGGGCTGCGGTATAGCGGCTCGTTGTCCGATGTCGAAAAACACGCTTGTAAAGGAAAAAACAGTTGCAAAGGCAACGGCGGTTGCAAGTCCTCCGACAATGGCTGCGCCGGCAAGAACAGCTGCAAGGGCAAGGGCGGCTGCGCTACCGACGGCTCGAAGATGCCAAAGGCGATCTAGTTCCTCTCGCAGTAAATGGCGCGGCGGGAATTCAAGACTCGTCGATCCTCCGCGCCATCCACCCCAATTTCTGACAACTCACACCCAGAAGCAGGAAGCTGCCACTATGTCAGGGAACCGCTTCAATGCGTTTCAGGATCACGGCGTCGGAATCGGCCTGCGGATACCACACTATCAGCACATTTTTTCGCGCAAGCCTGTGGTCGACTGGTTTGAAATCATCAGCGAAAATTTCATGGTCGACGCTGGGCGGCCGCTCGCGGTCCTTGATCAGATTCTGGAGCAGTACCGCATTGTTCAGCACGGCGTCTCCATGTACTTCGGCTCTGTCACGGCGCCTGATCCGGAACATCTGCGCCGGCTGAAACAACTGGTTCGCCGTACCGGAACTCCATGGCTCAGCGATCACCTGTGCTGGGGCTCGGTCGATGGGACGTATACTCACGACCTTTTGCCTCTGCCCTACACCTGGGAAGCCGTTGAACGCACGGTGGAACGCGTGCGCATGGTGCAGGACTACCTTGAAATCCCCGTCGCGGTCGAGAATGTGTCAAGCTATGCCGCCTTTACGGGGTCCGAGATGACCGAATGGGAGTTCCTAACCGAGGTTGTGGAACGGGCCGACTGCGGCATTCTGCTCGACGTGAACAACATTTACGTCTCCTCGATGAACCATGAATTCGATCCAATGGTCTATGTCAACGCCATTCCCGCACATCGTGTGGCGCAAATGCACATCGCCGGCCACTCGCGTTACGAGAAATACATCCTGGACACGCACGACCACCCGGTCATCGATTCCGTGTGGCAGCTCTATGCACGAGCCATCGATCGCTGCGGACCCACGCCGACACTGCTGGAGTGGGACGACCATATTCCCACTTTTGATGAAGTCCACGCGGAAGCAATGAAGGCAAACAAATACCTGGGGCAACGCGCCATCGCACTTGCGGGGGCATCTCAATGAGCGGCGTAACGAACGGGGCAACGAACGGCGCAATGAGCCTGGAGGCTTTGCAACGCGAAATGGCGGCCGCGGTGATGGCACCGCTGACAGCGGACGATCAGATGAGCCCCGTCGCGCCAGATGGCCGGACCATGGAACAGGTCGCCGGGTCCTTCATTGCTCCCAACAGCCGGCTTACTGCTTTTGAGCGTCTTGAGATTTATAACCGGCAGTATTGGTTCCGTGTGCTTGGGGCATTGGGCGAGGACTTTCCGGTGCTGCGTTCGGTGGTGGGGGCGCGCGCCTTTGAACGATTATCCATTGAATATCTGAAGGCCCATCCGAGCCGTTCCTTTACGTTGCGCAACCTGGGCTCGAAGCTGCCCGAGTGGCTCACGGCTCGTCCGGAGTTTGCAGGCCGCCGTCACCAACTTGCCCTCGACGTTGCACGGATCGAATGGGCCTTTGTGGAAGCCTTTGACAATGCGGAGCGTGTTCCGCTGACCCTGGACCAGGTGGCGACGATCGATGCGGGCTCGCGCCTTGCCCTGCAACCTCATCTGCGGCTGGTCGCTCTGAATTATCCGGCCGACGATCTAGCCCTCAGCCTGCACGATCGTGAAAAGAAACAAATCGGGGAAGCGGGCGTAATGCCTGAGGAAGCCCCGGAAGCGCCTGCAAGACTGCCAAATCTGCGCCGGCGCGCAACCTGGCTCGCGGTTCACCGCGTCGACAATGCGGTCTATTATCGAAGACTTGTGCGGGAAGAGTTTCTCACACTCGCATCCATACGCAAGGGCCTTTCACTGGCGGATTCGCTCATGGAGGGATTTGCCGATTCGCGCCTTCCTGAAGTTCGCCGCGCAAAACGAGTCAGAGAATGGTTTTCCAACTGGGCCGAGTTGGGCTGGATATGCGCTCCCGAACTCGAATCTCTTCTTTGAATGAAAGGTCGAAGATGACGCGGAAAGTAATACGTCCTCTATCCGTTGCTTATGGTTGGTTTGCGTCAATCGCGAACGGCGCTCAAAGCCCACTGCTGCTCGCCATCCGGCTTTATTGGGGCTGGCAGTTCTATCAGGACGGGTGGGGCAAGCTCACGCACCTTGACCGTGTGACCCAGTTTTTCGCCAGTCTGAATCTCCCTGCTCCCGGCGCCACTGCATTCGCGGTTGCGCTGGTTGAGTTTGCCGGGGGAATCCTGTTTGCCTTCGGGATTGGTACGCGCCTGGTTTCGCTTGTGCTGTTCGTGAACATGACCATGGCCTACCTGAGTGTGCCCGATGACAGGATCAACTTCACACACATGCTTTCAAACCCGAGCGACTTCTATAGCGCAACTCCGTACACATACTGGTTTGCCGCTTTGCTGATTCTTATCCTTGGTCCAGGCATCTTTGCCGTGGACACCCTCCTTCGCCGCCGTTTTGCGCTGAAAAGCAATTCCTAAGCGGGCGCGCTATCATCATTCACTGTGCGCCTAATGTGAGAGAGAAACTCTCAGTCCTTAGGCGCCTGAGGGTGAGAGATGAAATCGATCATTGCCAGAGGCTTGTTGTGGTGCGTGTGGATCGTAGCTGCCGCGAACGCGGGGATGGGTTTGGCGCAAGCCCAGAGAGAATCGGCGCAGAACGCGGTGCTGACGCTGGATCACGGCTGGCAGTTCCGTCAGATGACTTCACCGGCTGCGGATGCCGAGACCGGCTGGCTTGCGGCCAGCGTTCCGGGAGACATCCACCTCGATCTTCTGGCCAACAAGAAGATTCCCGACCCCTTCTTTCGCGACAACGAATCGAAGCTGCAATGGATCGAAAATGAGGGCTGGGAGTACCGGCTGAAATTCGACGCATCGCGGGCGTTGCTTTCGCATACCAATGTCGATCTGGTATTCGATGGGCTTGACGCGTCCAGTGAGGTGTACCTGAACGGCGCGAAGGTGCTGATCGCCGACAATATGTTCCGAACCTGGCGTGTGTCTGTTAAAGAGCATCTGCACATGGGCAGCAATATTCTTCGCGTTGTCTTTCCATCGCCTATTAAGGCGGCTGAGGAAGTGGCAGCCGGTGATCCGTGGCAGCCGAGGACCGGCACCCTCGCCAAAACCTATATTCGCAAGGCCGCTTACGAATACGGCTGGGACTGGGGCCCTCGATTTGTGACCAGCGGCATCTGGCGGCCAGTGCGGCTTGAGGCGTGGAACCAGGTTCGCATCGCCGATTTCGCGATCCGCCAGCGTGACGTGGCCAGAGAAGTGGCGCACATAGATGCTGAGGTCGAGGTGGAGGCGTCCACAGCAGGACCGGCTAGCGTAAGTATCCAATACTCCCCTGTTGGCAAGCCGATTATCGTGAGCAGAAAGGTCAACCTCAAGACCGGCAGCAACCTTATCGATCTCCCGATTGAGATTGTTCAACCTCGGCTTTGGTATCCGGCGGGTTACGGCGAGCAGCCTCTCTACGAGTTCACGGCGCGGGTGGGGAAGGGCGCGCAGGTGAGCGAAGAGCGAAAGGTGAAGGCTGGACTCCGATCCATCGAACTTCATCGCCAGTTGGACAAGTGGGGCCGCTCTTTTGAGTTGATAGTGAACGGCATCCCGGTGTTTGCCAAGGGTGCGGACGTGATTCCCTTCGACAGCTTTCCCAATCGCGTGACCACGGCTGATTATCGCCGCATTCTGGAGTCGGCGCGGGATGCCAACATGAACATGATTCGACACTGGGGTGGCGGCTACTACGAGACCGATGAGTTTTTCCAGATCTGCGACGAATTGGGGATCATGGTGTGGCAGGACTTTATGTTCGGCAACGACTGGCAACCGGGCACGTATGCTTTTAAGCAAAACATTGAAGCAGAAGCAGATGACCAGGTCCGCCGCCTCCGCAACCACCCCAGCATCGTGGTGTGGTGCGGCAACAACGAGACTGAGGATGCGCTCAATTGGGATGACAGAGCAAAGCTACCTTTGGACGTGAAGTTTCAGATGTGGCAGGACTATCTGACCGAGTTCAGCGGCATCCTGAACCGCGTGGTAGAGCGGCTGGATGCCGAGACTCCTTACTGGCCCAGTTCTCCGAGCGCGGACTATGAAGCGGTGTCAGCCAACTATCACACCGGCGACGATCACATCTGGGATGTATGGCACGGGCGCGTGCCGTTCTCGACGTATGAGACGCACCATTCCCGCTTCGTAACCGAGTATGGGTTCCAATCGTTCCCGGAGATGAGAACCGTGGAGGCATTTACTCAGCCGGAAGACCGGACCAGCATTTTTACCCCGGTAATGCTTGCCCACCAGAAGAACAATGAAGGCAACTCCATCATCCACGACTATCTTCTGCGGGATTATCCGGAACCCAAGGACTTCGCCGGCTTTCTCTACGTGAGCCAGGTCCTCCAGGCTGAGGGCATCAAAATCGGTGCTGAACATTTTCGCCGCTCGCGGCCTGAAACCATGGGCTCCATCTTCTGGCAGTTGAATGACTGCTGGCCGGTTGCATCATGGTCTTCGATCGACTACTACGGCAGGTGGAAGGCCTTGCAATATTATGCGCGTCGCTTCTATGCGCCCATCCTTGTTTCGCCGCACCTTGAGGATGGCTCGGTGAAGGTTTATGTGGTCTCAGACAAGACTGAGGCGCAAGATGCGACGCTTCGCGTTCGTCTGATGGACTTCGACGGCAAAGTGCTGCTGGAAGAGTCTCATCCCATCGATGTGACACCCCTTGCAAGCAAAGTGTACCTCGACTGGCCGCTCAAAAAGCTAACCGATGCGGGTGCTACGGATACTTCACGCGTCTTTGTTGTTGCCGATCTCACAGCTGGCGGAGTGAGCGTTTCGCGTAACCTTATCTACCTGGCCCCGGTGAAGGAGATCCACTTAAAGAAAGCCGATCTCCAGGTGGAAACCGCGGAATCGAGCGGGGGTTACAGGATTCGCATAACTTCCCCTGTGTTGGCGCGCAGTGTCTATCTTTCATTCGGCAATCTCGACGTAAAGCTCTCTGACAATTACTTCGATCTTCTACCGGGAGAGACGGCAGAAATCGACGCTATCAGTGCCGCCTCTCTCAGCGCTCTCAAGGCCCAGTTGAAGATCGTCTCACTCAGAGATGCCTTTGGAGAGGAAGACCGGCGAACCACGGTGACGGCAGCGCCGTAGAAGTTAAGAAAAAGGCCGGAGCATCACGCTCCGGCCTTTTCGCTGGTGTCTATCAATTGGCTAGAAAGAGAACGCTGCCTGAAAGAAGATGCGGCGTGAGGCTGAGCCCGAAGGCGAAGCAAACAGGCCGGAGGCGAGGCTGGTCGATTTATCGAAACGGCTGCCGGGGCCATAAGCTGTGGTTGAGCCTGGGAGCAGCGCGGGGACCACACTTCCCGAGGGTGTGCCGTAGTTGATGTCGTTGAACAGATTCAAAGCCTGGGCGCTGAACGTGAGGGAATATTTGTGACCCGTGCCCGACATCCCGCCCCGGCCGCCCCCTCCACCACCAAACGGACCGCCTCCAAAGCCCCCGCCGAACCCCCTGCCGCCGCCTCCTCCGCCTCCGCCAGGAGGGCCACCAAAGCCCCGAGGTGGACCGCCGGCATCATTCGCGCCAATCTTCGGTCCGATGCCGAATGCGCGGCTTACGCGCAGATTGAAGGCAACCAGCGATGGACCGTTGCCCAGATTGGCTGGAAGAAGATTCTCGCCGGACTGCGGAGTAACGTCGAGGCAGCCAAAGGTAGTCTGTACAAACTCCGCATTGCCCGCCGAGCAAGACGCCGCACTGGTTGCGTAGGCGGGACGGTCGTTAAAGAAATTGTCCCCAGTCAAATCAGTATCGGTGGTGATGTTGAACGGCCGGCCAGCCTGAGCAACGAGGAATGGATTGAACGTAATGCCCCACTTGCCGGTATAGTTACCCATCAGGAAGACCATTTGCCTCCTGACAAAGGCGGCGCGTCCGTAATCCTGAAGCAGGTTATAGGAGTTGGATGCAGTTCCGGTATCGCCGTCGGCAAAGTTCAGCGTGTAGAAGCCTGACATGCTGAAGTTCTGAGAAAAACGGGCGTTCAAGTTCATGATCAGCTGGTTTTGCTTGAAGACGCCTTCGGGATAAATCTCATCTACAATGCCTAACGATGGGTTGGGCCTGGTACCCGTCAACGTCGTGCTCCCATAGACAAATGTCCCTGGCAGGTATGCGTTGGAGTCTCGCGTGACCATCTGATGCACGCCGTAGGAGTGCACGTAAGTCAATGTCAGCGTAGAGACCTTGGTCAATTGACGCTCCAGGCTGACGCCAAGCTGCTCGTTGTAAGGTGAATGGTACGAGTGGTCGAGTTGCTGGATTTGGGCAACCGAGGAGCTGCCTGAGCCGCACGATGCCAGGTTGATGGCGCTCAGGCTTGTGGCCGAAAAGCAGGTGGGACTGGTAATCACTGTGTCCAACTGACTTGTGGGTCCGCCGTTGTCACGCTCCAGGCCCATAAGGCTTTCAACCTGGAACCGGTCATAGAAGAATCCAAACCCGCCGCGCAATACGGTTTTAGCCTGCTTCTTGTTCTTGTGCCCGTCCAGGGCATATGCGAAGGCAAAGCGGGGGCCAAAGTCGCTGTGGTCCGCAATGTGATTTTGCGTCTCCCAGCGCAAGCCGCCGGAAAGCGTCAGGAAGGGACTGGCCTTCCAGTCGTCCTGGAAAAACAGCGCGCCATCGAAGACATTTGCGAGGTAATTCTGATTCCCCGATGTGTAGTTGAGCGAATTGGGTGTGCAGGTGTTCGGCTGTGCACAGGCTGCGGCAATCTGGGCGACGGTCTGGCCCTGTGCCAGTCCGTTGAGAGTGTCTACATAAGCAGCCAGCGAAGGAAAGCTGAAGCTACCATTGAAGCCTTGACTCGAGGTGTTAGCATCGCGGTTGTCGCGTGCCCATAACCCAAACTTGATTGCCTGAGCTCCAACACTCATTGTCGTGATGCTCTGCAGCTCAAGGTGAGCGGAGTGGTCGTTTGTGAACTGGCTTTCGCTGCCGCCTCCGGAGAAGTACCCAGGCACGCCTACTGTGGGCGCGGTGCTTATCGAAGTGTCGACGGTTGGCGCACGACGGTATTGAAAGCGGGTTTCATTGACAACGTGCTCGGTGATGATTTGAGAATCGTTCAGTTGAATAGCTTGCTCGGTTGACGTCGTTCCGGTGGCTTGTGTGGGGAGCGATGTCGAGTTGAAATTTCCGCTAGTGCTGCTCTGCTCAAACTGGTAACGCACCGTAAGCGTATTCTTCTGCCCCAATTGCATATCGATGCGCGGGGACACTTCAATGCGGGATGAAGGGCTGTAAGTGGCTCCAGTCGTCACGCTCGTAGGCAAAGAGTAGAGCCCCGTTGAAGCATCGAAGGTGGGTATGTCGACCGAGTAAATGGTGGCGTCTGGATTTTCGCGCCCTTCCACGCTCAGGAAGAACGATGTCTTCTTATTGAGCGAACCGCTGATCGTTCCGTTGTACTGGATAGCGTGGTAAGCCGGAGGCGGAGCGAACGGGTTACCCGTATTGAACGAACTGTCGTTCCCTTGTAGAAAGCCGCGCCCATGCAGCACGTCAGTTCCCGGCTTGGTCAAAATCTCAATGCGCCCGTATCCGATGCGGTCAAACTCGGCCGAAAACGGATTCTGGTTGATGCGGATTTCGCGTATCGCCGACTTAGGCGGAAGTGTTCCGCCTGTGAAACCGTCGATGTAAATCTGTCCGCCATTGGGACCGGCTGCGGGGCCAGCTAGCGCCGTCAGTTCGTTGGAAAGCTCATCGGGATCGTCTGACAGGGCATCCAGATCCTTGCCCTTGAGCACCATGGCACTGGCGTTGCTGCCGGCTTCGACACTCACCGTTGGCGTCTCATCCTCATCGGTGACTGTCACGCTCTGCTGTGCCGACTCGATGGCCATCGAGACATCCACACGCTTGGTCTGACCTGCGAGAACCTGAATTGTCGGAGACGTAAAGGGTGCGAAACCTTCAACGGCTACCTGCACGATGTAACTGCCTGGAGCCAGGCCCCCGATCGAATAAGCGCCTGCGGCATCGGCCGTTGTGGTCTTCAGCGCCACGCCCAACGCATTGTCCAGGGTAACCTTCGCGCCCGGGATCAGAGCTCCAGTCGGGTCGGCGATGTGTCCGTGGACAGTTGAGGTTGCCACTGCGGGAAGGGCCGGAGCCGGAGCCGGGGTCGGAGTTTGCGCTGAAAGAGAACCCGCAAATCCAATGGAAACCGCAACTGCCAAATGATAGAAGAAGTGCAACTTTGAATACACGTGTTCCTCGCCTGTTTGTGAATGAATTTTCGAGTGCGTCTATTGAGACGCATCCGGTGTGCCCGAACTCAAACTCCAGTTCAGCAGATTCTGATTTGCTGCCGGAGCTTGCAACAGCGGTTCGACGCCTGCGACCAACGTAATTGCCGTATCTGCCATCGAATCCTCTGTGGCGACCACCATCACTGCTTCGGTTTTCTTAAGGTCGGCAAACTGGATTGCAGGCGCACGGCTGAGCATCTGCTGCGGGTCGAACCCACCGCCGCCAGGACGTGGACCGCCCTGGGCGCCACCGGGGTTCGCCTGTCCGCCAGGGCGGCCAGCAAAGCTTCCCATAGTTCCGTTCAGCATCGCCGCTAGTATGGTCGCCATCCGATCTGTCAGCTGACGCATTTGCGTGTCTGCCGACACTTTGATGGTTACCTGTTTCTTCGAGGCCAAATCCTTTACGACAAGTGAAGTGTTGGCTGCGTCAATGGAGGTAATCGTTCCGGAAATATTGCGGAAGCTACCTGAAACCACTTCTTCCGCAGCAATCTCAGTTCCAGCCTCATTCTTTACGCCTCGCGCCCGTAGCTGGTCGCCGGCGTGAATTGCATCAATGGCTGCCACTTGCGCCAGGTCATAACTTACCGAAGCGGGCGCGTAGCGCTTGAGGATTGTTGCCTTGGAGGTTTGGATGGAGATTGTTTTGGCTGCAGAGCCGGCGCCGGTCGTCAGTACGATGACACCGGAGGCCGGGTCGACGCTCTTCACAAGCCCACCTACACCGTGTTGCTGCCAGTCTTCGCGCTCCTGCGCCTGCTTCTTCGCAAGGTCCGCCTGCTTGATTGCGATGATTTGGAGCGCGACCGAAGTTCCGGCTGGCGCGTCTGGGTCGAGCTTGACCAGCACACGGTCGCCCGTGGCCAAGCTGTTGAACTCGATGGTCTGGGCGGCACTCAGATCTTTTACTCCGGGTTCGATCTGTTTGAGAATCGCCGTCGAAGGCACATCCACTTGGTGTACCTCCCCGGCGTCAGTTTTAACCGTCAGGGAAGTTCCGTTCACTGCCGTGATTGTCCCCAAAAATCGGGCCGCAGCCTGGGAAGCCGCCTGCGCGCTTGCCATCGTCGATGCTGCCAACGCAATCGTAACCAACAGGAACGGAACGCACACTATCCTCTTGCTTTTCATAATGCCTGTTCTCCACGGTCAAGATATCCAAATCGCCGGAGGGCGAGGATGCCATCTCTACTCCGGTAGACGAGGCAATGTTCGAAAAGGTTGAAGGCAGCTTGCCACACTGCGCAGGGCAGGCCATTACCGGCCCATGCGATGGTTAAGAAGTTCTTTGCCTGCAGGTTATAAGGGGAGAGAGCTCAATAAGAATCTAATCCTGCGAGTGCGCTCTTCTCCCGGACCATTGGCTGGCCGGAGGACCGGTTTTCCTTAGTTGACCAGGTCGGATTTGCTGTATTTGGAAGACTGGTCGCTGGATAATTCGGCTGTTTCAAGAAATGTGTAGCTGCCTGAAGGCTCTGCAATCACATCCGTCAGCCTGCTATTGTGAACCACAATCGTATTGAGATACCAGAGGTTGATGGTCGGCAGATCGCGAGCCAGAATCTGCTGCGCCTCCTTATAGTCGGCGAGGCGCTTCGATATATCTGCATTCTCTGCGGCATCGTCGAGCGCCGCATCAAGCTGAGGATTCGAGTAATGACCGCGGTTCGCGCCTTTGGGTGAAAAATTCGCGGTCAGGAAGGCATAGCTGAAGATATCGGGTTGCTCGTTGCCTCCGATCCAGCGAAGGGAATAGACCTGAAACGCACCCCGCGTGACATCGGAGTAGAAGGTTGCGAACTCATAGCTGCGCAGATCGAGCGCAATCCCAACGTTCTTCAATTGCTGTTGCAGCACCGCGGCCAGCAGACGCGTTCCCTCATCGTTGCTGGTTTTCATCGCCAGGTGAAAGCGGATGCCGTCGCGGCTAGGCGTATGCCCCGCGGCATCCAGCAGCCGTTCCGCGCGGGCTGGGTCATAGTCATGTCGCGGCACGTCGCCGGTCCATGCCCAGTGGTTCTCAGGCAGCAGGCTCACTGCCAGACGCGCATGACCGCGCAACAACGCGCGTACGATCAGGCCGCGATCGATGGAGCAGGCAATCGCCTGACGCACTCGCACATCCGCGAGCAACGGGTCACGCAGATTGAACGCCAGGTACTGAACCTCAGTGCCGGCGGACTCTTCAATGCGCAAATCAGGCCGTGCTGAGAGCACGGAGAGTGAGTCTGTGGGAAGGGAATTGACCGCAATATCGCCAGAGCCTTTTTCAAGCTCCAGGGACTCGGTGATTGCATCGGGGACGACGGCAAAGCGCACGCGCTCCAGCTTGGGCACCACTGCCCAACTGAGTGGATTGCGCTCAACCACAACGTCCTGGTCGATCTGCTGGCTGACAAACCGGAACGGTCCTGTGCCCACGGGGTGCTTCCAGAAATCGCGGCCGCTCCCATCGGGCACAATGCCAATCGCGCCGGTGGAGAGGTTCCTTAGCAGGTAATTATCGGGATGTTTCAGGTGGAACACGACAGTCATCGGGTCGCGCTCTTCCACCGCATCGACCGAAGCGTAAGCGGCGGCCCTCGGTGAAATAACGGCGCCTTTCAGGATCGAGTTCAGAGTCCACACCACGTCGTGTGAGGTAAGCAAGCGTCCATCGTGAAAGCGAACGCCGCCGCGCAAGTGAAAAACTAGCGTTAGAGGGTTGGGTCTATCCCAGCTCTTGGCCAACGCGGGAATGAACTGGAAGCTCGCATTGTGATCGACGAGTCCATCGAACAGAAGCGCATCGATTCGCTCCGACTGAGCGTCGGTGCCGATGCGCGGGTCAAGATTGGCAGGGCTGCTCTCGATAAGAAAGACGACCGTTTGTGGATCGCGCGGGCCGGCGTGACAGCCGGCAATCAGTGCAAGCGCGAAGAGAGCGAGGAATCTACGCATAACTGACCTGGCCGAGAATCATTGGCCTTGCCGCGCCCGTAGCCGCGGGAAGATTGCCTGGAAGCCGATGCCATGTTTGCCAGGCCAGGAGCGCGAAAGCCGCGGCTTCCTTGGCCTCCGCCGGCAGACCGAAGTCTTCGCTCGTTGCCAATTCGCAGTTCATCGGGCCAAGACGCTGCGCGAGCATGGCCATGAGCGCCCGGTTGCGCGCTCCGCCACCGGAGACGATGTAGTCGACTGGATTGCTTTTCATCTTCGCTGATGCCCATCGCTTGTAACTCAGGGCAATGGATTCGGCGGTGAGTGCGGTTGCGGTCGCAATTGCGTCTTGAGGCTTGCGGCTATGTTGCCTGCAAATGGAAAGAAACCTGGCGGCATACTCGCGGCCAAATTGCTCGCGCCCGGCCGTACGCGGTGGCTTCAGGCGGAAAAAAGGATTCAGCAACGACGCCGAGAGTGCTGGTTTGAGAACGGAACCGGTGGCGGCAAGCTCGCCATTACGGTCGAAGGGCCTTTGAAACAGGCGCTGGGCGAGTGCATCGATCACCATGTTGCCGGGGCCGGTATCAAATGCGATCAGTTTCTCCGCAGTCGCCGACGCGGGAATTGCTGTGAGATTGGCAATGCCGCCAATATTCTGCAAGACTCGGCCACGCCTCCGGTGCGCAAACAAAACATAATCGAGCAGCGGAACAAGAGGCGCACCCTGGCCACCGGCCGCCATGTCCGCAGGACGAAAGTTTGACACCACTGGAAGATGAAGCTCTGCGGCAATCACCGCTGCTTCGCCGGTTTGCCAGGTGCAGGCGAAGCTGCGTCCCGCATAACGAGCGGGGGCGGCCTGATGAAAGAGCGTCTGCCCATGACAGCCGATCAGATCCAGGTTGCCGATAGCTGCTCTATGCTCCTTTAATGTGGCAGCGACTGCTTCAGCGTAGGCAAGGCCGAGACGCCAGCTCAGGCGCGCGAGTTCAGGCGTTGAAGTAGAAGCAGCATTCATCGCCGCGAGAATGGCCCGGCGAAGTGCAATCGGGAACGCAAAGCCCTCGTGAGCCAGCAATGTTATTTTCGGCTTGGTGAATCCCGTCCTTTGGTTGCCGGGCTCAATGCGCACCAGGGCAACATCAATTCCGTCTGCGGAAGTTCCACTCATGATGCCTGCAACGTTCATCGCCCTGGCGCTCATGCGATTCGGTCCTCGGATGCGGGTTGGCTGCGCGCAATTGTTTGTGCAAACTGCAAAATCCGCGCCCGCAGAGCCTCAAACCTTGGGGCTGTAAGCGGGGGCGGAATCGTGCCTGCAAACAGCGCGGCTCGGAGCCGCGCAGTTCGCCTTGCCCGCGCCGCCAGCAGCTCGGCGAAGCTCTTTGAGCGTTCGCCCTCGGCAACCAAGGCCTCATACGCGCTCAGAATCAACTCGGGACTGTGGCAGATTTCCATCAAATCCATCCCAGCGCGAACGGAGGCGATCACGGCCTCTTCGATGGACATGAAATTGAGAATTCCGCCCATCTCGAGGTCGTCGGAGAAAACAACTCCGTTATAGCCGATGCGCTTGCGGAGAACGGTCGAAATCCAATAGCTCGACACGCTTGCAGGACGCGCTTTGCCCGGCGTGGCTAAGTAGGTGGCATGATTCACCATGACCATGGGCAAGCGGCGGCGCAATGCGCGATAGGGTGCAAGGTCGTCGCGCCAAAGCTCGCGCATGTCGCGCTGAATGGCCGGGGTTTCGAGGTGCGAGTCGCGCGTTCCCGCACCGAGGCCCGGAAAATGTTTGCCGCAGCCGGCAACGTTGTGCGCGGAGAGGCCATCGAGAAATGCGCGCGCATATTCACTCACTTCGGTCGCGGATGCAGATGCCGATCTCGTGCCCATGACTACGACGGACTCCGGCAGACCGAGGTCGAGCACCGGGGCCAGAGTTGTGTTGAAGCCGAAAGCGCGCACGGCCTGGGCCACGAGATCGCCATGCAAGCGCGCGAATTTCATTCCCGCCCTGGCAACCTCCTGCGCCGATGGAATGGGCGCGAGCGCATCGCGAAGACGGTCCACCGTTCCGCCCTCGACGTCAACGCAACGAAGACTGTTTGTCTCGCAGAGTGCCGTGGCTTCGCTCAGCAACGATCTGGTCTGGCGCGCGTCGGAAATGTTTCGGCGAAACAGGATGATGCCGGCAGGACGCACCACTTTGAGCCACGCACCCTCAAGGCCCGTAAGCTGGGTGCCCTGAAGCCCGACGACGAGCAGACTTCCAGCAGAGCGGCGCAAACGTGCAATCGAATGATTCGCCTTCATCCGCGCTCCTTCATTTCCTGCTGCAACTCTTCAAGAAGGTTCAAGGCCTGGAGCGGGGTAAGCGAGTTCACGTCGACAGCCTCGATTCGGTCGACGATCCGTTGCGACAGCGGTGTGAAGATCGTCAATTGCAGGGGCTCGGCGGCCGTTTCAACCTGCACGCTCTGCCGCTCCTGCTTTTCATGCTGCCGAAGCACGTGCTTGGCGCGTTCGATCACCACGGGTGGCAGGCCGGCCAGGCGCGCCACCTCAATGCCATAGCTCTTGCTGGCGGCGCCGGGCTCGATGTTGTGCAGAAACACGATGCCTCCTGCAGCTTCTTTTACTCCCACGCGGAGATTGCGAACCCTGGGCAGCTTTTCGGCAAGCATGGTGAGCTCGTGGTAGTGGGTAGCGAACAGCGTACGCGCACCGATGTCAGCGTGTAGAAATTCGACGGTAGCCCAGGCCAGGCTCAGTCCATCGAAGGTTGCCGTTCCACGCCCCATTTCATCGAGCAGAATCAGCGATCGCCTGGTCGCCGTGTTCAGAATTGTGGCCGTCTCGGTCATCTCGACCATGAATGTGGAACGGCCTCGCGCGACATTGTCGCTGGCGCCGATGCGCGTATAAATCCGATCGACCAATCCGAAGCGCAAGCTCTCAGCGGGCACAAAGCAGCCCATCTGCGCCATCAGCACCAGCATCGCGGTCTGCCTCAGATAGGTGCTTTTACCGCCCATATTGGGCCCGGTAATGAGCAGCAGGCTGGGGCCCCGTTCCGCGGAGTTGTCCGCTGCGTTCAGATAGATATCGTTGGCGATGAAGCGGCCTTCGCGCGTTTGCTCCATCCATTGCTCGATGACCGGATGGCGGCCGGCCACGGCCTCAATCAGGGGCTCCTCCGCGATGCGCGGCCTCACATATTTTCGGCTTGCAGCCAGATGCGCGAAGTTGACGAGCAGATCGGCTTCCGCCACGGCGGCAGAGGAGCGGCGAACGCGCCCCGCGGCCTGAAGCACGGAGGCGCGCAGCTGGGTGAATATGCGTTTTTCGATTTCTATTGAGCGATCGTGAGCAGTGAGAATCTTCCGCTCGTACTCCTTCAATTCAGGGGTAGTGAAGCGCTCCGCGTTGACGAGGGTCTGCTTGCGCTCGTAGTCGGCAGGCGCCAGGGCAAGGTTCGATTTGGTGATCTCGATGTAATAGCCGAAGACCGAGTTATAGCGCACCTTCAACGAACCGATTCCGGTCCGTTGCCGCTCGCGCTCTTCGATTTCAGCAATCGCCTGCCGGCCGGTGGTCGAAATGGTGCGAAGCTCATCTAACTCGGCATCGACACCCGCGGCAATTGCGCCTCCATCCGCGAGAGTGAGTGGAGGCTCGTCGATCAGCGATTTATGAATGAGCGCGGTCACGTCGTCGAGTGTATCCAGGCTTGCGAAAAGATGGCGCCATTGAGGAGAGCTCATTGGATCGAGTGCAATTCTGAGCGCAGGCAGCCTGGCAAGACTTGCGGCGAGCGCCCGTACGTCGCGCGGGCCGGCGGAATCGAGACTGAGCCGCGCGAGCAATCGTTCGAGGTCGAGGATTCCGGAAAATGCGCGCCGAATTTCTTCGCGCCGGAGCAAGTCGCCGTGCGCTTCGCCCACCGCCTCGTAACGCGCTTCAAGGGCCACGGCATCCATGAGCGGCCTCAGGATGGTTGCGCGCAACAGGCGTCTGCCCATAGGGGTCTGGCACTCATCCAGAGTATGAAAGAGCGTCGCCTTCGCGTCCTGACCTACGAAGAGGGGTTCAACAAGTTCCAGGTTGCGCACCGTCACCTGGTCGAGTTCGAGCGCTCCGGAATGCTCCTCGAAGCGCAGGGAATCGACGTGCAGCGCTTCGTTTTTCTGAGTGGTACGGACATAATGGAGGACCGCGCCGGCAGCGATGGCCGCCGCCTCGTGCCCGATGAGCCCATAGCCATCGAGCGAGCGCACGCCAAGCTGGCGCTCGACCAGAGGAATGGCAAATTCACGCGTCCAGACCCAGTCTTCAACGCGCGTTCGCGCAGGAATACGTTCGAGCGCCGCGGGCATCTCGGCCGTCGATGCGAGCAGGACTTCGCTTGCGCCGGAGATCAGAACCGCGTCGACCGCGAGTTGGAGAGCGCTAGCGCCCTGAAACTCCGCCGTACGAAACTCCCCTGTGGAGACGTCGAGCAAAGCCACTGCATAAATGGGGCAACCGTGCGCGCCGCTTCCGGCTGACCCGCTGGCTGGACTTAGAACATCGTTTTTCGTTGTCCGCGATCCCATCGGCGCTGCGAGGGGCGCGAAATCCTCGTGGGCTCTGGACGTGGAGGGAATTCTTTCTTGAGGGCGGTTGGCTTCAAAGAGCGCGGCGAGGAAGTTGTTTTGTTCCTGCCCAAGGCCATTGTCGAGAGCGGTGCCAGGCGAGAGCACCCGCGTCACCTCGCGGCGCACAATCTTTTTGGTGAGCTTGGGGTCCTCCATCTGGTCGCAGATGGCGATGCGGTAACCCTTCCGCAGCAAGCGGGTGAGATAGCCCTCGACCGCGTGGTAAGGAACGCCGCACATAGGCTGATTGCGCTCCCGATCGCGCGCCGTAAGAGTGAGCTGAAGTTCGCGGCTCACGACGACCGCATCGTCATAGAAAAGCTCGTAAAAGTCGCCCATCCTGAAAAACAGCAGGGCATCGGGATTCTCGCGCTTCGCGGCCGTCCACTGGCGCATGAATGGCGTCAGCTCCGCGGGAGTCTTGTCCATGGGAGGGATTTGCGGTGGGGCGGCTTGAGGGTCTTCCCGGGTCATGCTGACTTTCAGATTAGCGCGGCGGCGGCGTAATTCGTTGCCACGGCGGTTTGGCTGTGGGAAACGGGGCGGAAATGGCTTTGGTGCATGGGCCAGGGAAGCGCGGTGGTAGAGTTCAGGGATTTTTCATCCCGATTCTGCCGGATTGATTGGAGATCTATCGCCAGTCGGCCGATTGGCATGCCCTCAGGCAAAAGGTTTACTCTGGAATCAACACCTTACGTGGATTTTCAGGATAGGCGAAGCCTCTGGAAAGTATGGACGTTTGGTGATTTGGATCACAGTATACTGGCCCCTGGCGCATTAAGGTGAAGAGCGAGATGTACCTTCTTTGGCTAAGAGTTGCGGCAATTCTTTACGCTGCGGCGAGCGTCGCGGTCTTCCCGGCCGTGCTCTATGGCATTCTCCGCTGGCGCAAGACCTGCGTGCACCTGGGCGGAATGGCTTTCTTCTTTCACTTTGTCTCTGTGGTCGAGATGCTGGTGCAGGCTCATCACTTCATGCCGGTGACCGTCCGCGAGATCGAGTCTCTGCTGGGGCTGGCGGTGGCGGGGTTGTTCTTTCTCGTCTGGTGGCTGTATGACGCTATTTCTCTTGGCCTTTTTGCCTTGCCGGCAACTTTTTTTCTGGTATTCGTGCCCGCGCTGGGAGCTGATCGTTACACGTTCCCCTCGGAAGGCGTTCGGACAAGCTGGCTGGTAGCGCACATTGCGGCGCTGCTTCTGGCCTATGCTGCGCTCTGCTTCAGCTTGCTGACGTCGATGCTTTACCTCGTTCAGGAACGGCGCATCAAGAGTAAGCCCAAGGCCGGGCAGGATTCCTGGTGGGCGCCCTTGGATTGGCTGCCTCCGCTGGACACCCTCGAGCGGATCTCGCATGCGACCCTGGAGTTCGGGTTTCCGTGCATGACGGTGGGCCTGGTCATCGGCTCCGTGCTGGCCCAGGAAACCTCCCTGGGCGCGGCCTATTTCGCCGATCCAAAAGTGATTGCCTCCTTCATAAGCTGGGCAATCTACGTTCTGCTGCTCTTTGTGCGGCGCAGCGTGGGTCTGCGCGGACGGAAGGCAGCGTATCTCTCCGGCGCGGTCCTTGTGGTGATGATGGCCGTGTGGGCCGCCAACCTCTTCAGCCATGTGCACAGGTTCGGTCCACAATGACACTTGCGCTCATTGGAGTGAACCACAAAACCGCGCCCATCGAGCTTCGGGAGCGGATTGCGATTTCACGCGAGGATCTGCCGGAGACTACGCGCGTACTTGCAAGTATGCCCGGGGTATCCGAATGCATGATCGTCTCTACCTGCAACCGCGTGGAGCTGCTGGCGGCGGTCGAGTCGGCGGACACACCGCTGACGGCGTTTCTTGAGAGCCACTTCGGCCTCGAGCCGGGCGTGATTGCGCCACACATTTACGAGCACCGCGATCGCGAGGCCGTCCGGCACCTGTTCCGCATGGCCGCGAGTCTCGACTCGATGGTCGTAGGCGAGCCGCAGATTCTTGGGCAGGTAAAAGAGGCGTTTGCCGTGGCCAAGGCTTCAGGCACTGTGGCTGGGCAACTGGAACACTTATTGCAAAGCGCTTTTGCGGCAGCCAAGAAGGCTCGTACGGAGACCGGAATCGGATCGAATTCGGTATCAATTGCATCCGTGGCCGTCGACCTGGCACGCAAGATCTTTGGTTCGCTGCAGGGCAGGACAGTGTTCCTGGTTGGCGCTGGCAAAATGAGCGAATTGGCTGCGCGTCATCTGGTGCAGCAGGGAGCAGGTGCGATTCTGGTGACGAACCGGACGCACGAACGTGCCCGGCGCATGGCGGATGAATTTCAGGGGAACGTGATTCCCCAGGTGGTTCCGTTCGAACAGCTTTATGAGGCGGCGAGCGGAGCGGATATCGTGATCAGCTCGACCGGCGCCCCACACCACATTTTCCGCCCCGAGCATGGTCAATCTTTTTTGCATCGGCGGCGTAACCGGCCGATGTTCTTTATCGATATTGCCGTGCCCCGCGACGTTGACCCCGCGATGAACAAGTTGGATGGGATCTTCGTTTATGACATCGATGACTTGCAGCAGGTGGCAGCGGCGCACATGGAAGAGCGCGGCCGGCAAGCGCTGGATGCCGAGAGCCTGATTGACGGGGAAGTAGAGCGCTTCCACGAGCGGCAGCGTGCGGTCAACCTGGCCCCGGCCATTGTGGCCTTGCAGCGCAAAGGCGAGGAGATTCGTCTGGCCGAGCTGCACCGGATTCATGCCCGGTTGGGAACTTTGACCGCGGAGCAGACTGCCGCGGTCGAGGCGCTGACCCGAGGGCTGATGAACAAGTTTCTTCATCCGCCGATGCAGGCCATCAAGCATGCGGCGCGCGAAGGCGACTCTCTCAAACTCGATGCGCTTTGCGAAGCTTGGTCGCTTTTAACGGATGCAACGCCGGAACCGGAGAGGGCTGCATCCGGCAAACAGAGCTCGGATACTGTTGGGAACGAGCATACGAAGGCCGACGAGCCGGGCGTGGAGACTTCGCGATGAAACTGCTTATCGGGAGCAGAGGCTCTCAACTGGCCCTTTGGCAGGCCAATCATATTGCCGCCCTGCTCCGCGGCCAGGGCCACATCGTCGAAATCGAGATCATCAAGACGACCGGGGATCGGCTGCAGGAAGTCACTTTTGCCGAGGTCGGATCCAAAGGAATGTTCACCAAGGAGATTGAGGAGGCGCTGGCCGAGGGACGCGTGGACCTGGCGGTGCATTCTTTGAAAGATCTGCCCACGGAGCTGCCGGAGCCCTTTGTGCTGGCGGCGACACCTCCCAGAGTCGATCCCAGGGACGCATTTGTTTCGTTGAATCACGCAAGTCTTGCCGAACTGCCGCGCGGCGCGCGGGTTGGAACGAGCAGCCAGCGGCGGCGGGCGCAGCTGAAGGCGATCAGGCCGGACATCGAGGCGGTGGAGTTTCGCGGCAACGTTGACACGCGGCTGCGCAAACTCGCCGAGGGGCAGGTAGAGGCGATTCTGCTGGCCTCGGCCGGTCTGGAGCGGCTGGGCAAGACAGACTGGCTGCGTGAAAGACTCGATGTGAGGGAATTTTGTCCGGCTGCCGGTCAGGGCTCGCTGGGAATCGAAACCCGGGTGGGCGACGACTCGACCATCGAGGCGGTTCGGTTCCTTGACCATGCGCCCACTCGTTTTGCCGTGACTGCCGAGCGTGCGGCTCTCGCAGAGCTGGGCGGCGGTTGCCAGGTGCCGATCGGCATCTACTGCGAGGCTGGAAGTGACATAGCGGGCAGCAGCATTGGGCCCACAGATGAGATTTTCGCGGTTGTGGCTTCACCCGAGACAGGAGCGGCAGTGCGGATTCACCATGCCGCGCCGCGCGCAGACAACGATGCCGCCTCACTCGGAAGGCTTGCGGCGCGCATGCTGCTTGACGCCGGGGCCGGAACCCTCCTCGATGCCCAGGGCGGAGCCACCCTGTGAGTTCGCTGCCGCTTGCCGGATGGCGCATCCTGGTGACGCGCGCAGCGCATCAGGCCGGAAAGCTCAGCGAAGGCCTTCGCGCACTGGGCGCCAAGCCGGTGGAAGTTCCTGTGCTGGAGATTCGTCCACCGGCCAATCTCAATGCTCTCGACTTGGCTTTGCGTCTGCTCAATGACTACGATTGGCTGGTCTTGACCAGTGCGAATACGGTCAAAGCGCTGGCGGTGCGGGCTGTGGAGTTGGGGATACCGCTTGCGCCAACGCCGCAACTGAAAGTGGCGGCGATTGGAGACGGGACCGCGGCCGCGGCACGAAAGGCTGGTTTTACGGTCACACTGGTGCCCGAATCTTATGTGGCAGAGAGTCTGCAGATGGGATTGACAAGTCTGGTTCGAGGAAAGAGAGTTCTCCTGGCTCGCGCGACGATTGCCAGAGATGTGGTTCCTGTTGCTCTACGGCGGGCCGGGGCCGTCGTTGAGATAGTGGACGCCTACCGAAACGTGATGCCGGAAGGAGCTCCGGAAGACCTTCGGCGGGCGCTCGCCAGTGGGATCCACGCGGCGACGTTTACCAGTTCATCGAGCGCTACGCACCTTGCGGAAGCGGCTCGGGCCGCACGAATCAGGTTTCCCTTTGCCGGCGTTCGTGCGGTTTCGATTGGGCCGGTCACCAGCCAGACCCTACGCGGTTTGGGATGGGAACCGGCGCGCGAGGCCACGGTTTCCGATATTCCGGGATTGATTGAAGCGGTGGTTCAAGTTCTTTCTCCAGAATAGTTCCCCCCAAGCAGTTAGCTTCACTCGTCACGATTGCCAGGTCTTGTCTTTGGAGTGGCAAAGCTGCTCCAGGTTACAGCGGTCGCACTTGGGCTTGCGGGCGTCGCAGACCTGGCGACCGTGATGGATGAGCTGATGCGAGAAGGCGATCCAGCGGCTCTCAGGGATGATCTGCATCAGCTCCTGCTCGACTTTTTCGGCGGTCTCGGCCTTGGCGAGCCCAAGGCGGCGGGCGATGCGGAAGACGTGGGTGTCGACCACGATGCCCTCGGCTTTACCGAAGCAGACGCCGAGAACCACGTTGGCGGTCTTTCGGGCTGCGCCGGGGATGGTGATGAGTTCGGCAAGGGTCTCTGGAACCTGGCCGCCGAAGTCAGAGATAATTTTGCGGGCCGCACCCTGGATGGATTTGGCTTTGTTGCGGAAAAAGCCCGTGGTGCGGATCAAGGCTTCAAGCTGGGGCAGTGTAGCCTTTGCCATAGCCTGCGGAGTGGGAAAGCGGCGGAAGAGCTCCGGCGTAACCATGTTGACGCGGGCGTCGGTGCATTGGGCGGAGAGGATGGTCGCGACGAGCAGCTCGCACGGGGAGTTGTGGATGAGGGCGCATTCGACGTTGGGGTAGGCCTCGTCCAGTGCTTTGAGGATGGCGGTTACGCGATCGGGAGCCCGGTCGCGATTTAGAACGGCGCCAGTTGTCCTTGGATTGGCCAATGCGGTCTTTGCGGCTTTCCCACTCTTCGTCATCATTTGCTGTGAATTTCCTGCTGACCGTGGAACGGCTCTGATTTTGGTTCGGCTGGCGACGATCCTATTTGAGCCAGATCGGATGGCTCTAGCTGTCGGCCGCGACTGTCGAAGGTGACGTTAGGAGCGCTTAAACCGATCATGCGCCCAGAGAACCAGGCAGATTTTTCATTGATCTTGGCGCCGCGGCATAAAGCAGTTGACGGCCAAAGAGCCCTGGACGAATCCGGCAGAAGGCGCGGTCCACAGAGGAAGTCAAGGACGGCGCCCAGCGCCGCATTCTTCCCCACGGAAGAATACTACCGGCAGCCTTGGCTGAGGTGACCCGAAAGCCGCACCCTTCCACCATCCTTCTGGCCGAGGCAAATGTATAGAAGCGGAGGTGCGTGGAATCCATGATCCCCTCGGACTGATATTCGAAGCGGCCCGCCAAAAACAACAGGCGTTGGTGCCAGTTCAGAACATTCGGAACGGCAACGGCAATCCGTCCTGTTGGACCAAGCACCTGTCGAATCTGGCGTAGCAATACCTCCGGGCTCGTAAGATGTTCGAGAACGTGAGAAAGAATCACAAGATCGTAGGGTCCGTTGGCCTCGTTCGGGAGGCCATCCTCCAAATTGTGCACCCAAACCCTTGAACACACTCGCTCGGCAGACTGCCGTTCTTGATCGCTAAGCGTAATGCCTGACACATTCCATCCCCGCGCAGCGAGCAGGCGAGCGTTGTCACCGGCGCCGCACCCGACGTCCAGAGCATTGCCGCCCAGGTCCAAATCCAGCATCTCAAGCAAGGGCGCGTTGCCGGAATTCCGATAGAAGTGCTCCGCTAAGGAATTGAATTGGTTTCTTGTCATCTGTGAAATGCTTAGGCCGGAACCGATCTCCGTCAGGACCGCTGACTTGCCATTCCGGACGGCTGCGGCTTTGTTCAGAGGTTCTTCGAGAGCTTTCCGCCCAACCACCCGTGGAGATTGGCAATCGGCAGCCCTACGCCAATGTAGAACTGGCCGAAGAGGGCGTAGACGGCGCTGACTTCGTCGAAGCGCATTTCGTAAATCAACTTCTTGAAGACAACAGGGTCCTCGGCGAAGAGGTCGACGCCCCACTCCCAATCATCCATGCCGATGGAGCCGGAGATGATCTGCTTGACTACGTCTCCGTAGCGGCGGCCGATGAGGCCGTGCTCGTGCATCATGCGCTGGCGGTCTGCGAAGGGAACGGTGTACCAGTTCGCCTGCTCGTCGCGCTTGCGGTCCATGGGATAGAAGCAGAGATATTTTGCCGCAGGGACGGCAGGGAAGAGGCGAGGCACCATGGCGGCCGCGCCGCGTTCAAGCGAAGCAGCAATTTCAGCGTTCCATTCAGGGCTGTGCTGCTCAAAGCCTTTGGAGGCGGCAGCCTCATAGGTCTTGCGGCTGGACTCGTAGAGGCCCAGCTCGACGACCGAAACATAAGAATGGACGGGCGTCAGAAATCCATGGAACTCTGTCTGTGCAAGATCGAGCTCGACCTGATTCAGCGCTTCAAGTGAATCGCGGAAGTGAATCAAGATGAGGTCGCCCTTGTGGCCAAGCTGCGAGTAGAGGGCCGAGCGGATGGGCGCATTGGCGTCGGCGCGCTCCATGGCCTCGAGCGCACTTGCCGCGTCGGCGGTGATGCGGTCGCGGTCGGGTTTCGCGGTTGCGTGCCATGCTTTCCAATCGAAGCGGAAGAACTGATGGAGAAGGCTGGAGCCTTCAAGGGTTAGCGGAACGGGCGGAAAATCTTGCAAGGGGAACCTCCGGAGATAACTGCGCTATGTTCTTCATATCGTAACAAGGCGGTTGCGGTGCGCGGGCTTAAGTGTTGTAGCGGGGGCCATGAGAAATGCATACGTGTGCAACGATTATTTGTTCTTTTCGCTCGCCGCGAAGCCAAAGACCAGCTAATTGCGCCTATATACTGACTGAGTATTCATGATTGAGAAGATCGTTGCACTTATCTTTCAGCTTGTAATTCATGTTATCAACGCAGGCGGCTACGCTGGCATTGCAGCGCTGCTGGCGCTGAATTCATGCGGCGTTCCCATTCCCTCGGAAGTGATCCTTCCGTTTTCCGGTTACCTGGCGTACCTGGGGCGCTTCAACCTGTTGCTGGTGGCGGCTGCGGGAGCGGTCGGCTGCAACATTGGCTCGGCGCTGGCGTACTGGATCGGCGCCAAGGGCGGCAGGCCACTGGTGGTGCGCTACGGCAAATGGGTGCTGATGAAGCAACACGATCTTGACCGCATGAGCTGGTTCTTCGAGCGTTACGGATCGATTGCGGTCCTGGTGGGTCGGATGATGCCGATCGTGCAGACCTTCGTCGCGTTCCCGGCTGGAATTGCGCGGATGGCGCGGACGCGATTTCACATCTACACCTCGGTGGGGTCGTTCATTTGGTATTTTTGCCTGGCCTGGATGGGCATGAAGCTGGGCCGGAGGTGGGACACTGACCCGAGGCTGGCGGAGGCGTTTCATCGCTTCCACCTGGCTGTGGAACTGGTAATAGTAGCTGGAGTGATCTGGTTTGTTTTGTCGCACGTTCGCGCGAGCCGTCGTGTTCAGGCATCGCAGCATCATGAATGACCAGATCTCGATCCGGTCTGTGGTGGGCCTTGTGCTTACCATCATCGGAGCCATCATTGGCATAGTGAAGCTTCCATCGAGCAGACGCGCTGGCTATTGATAGGCGAGTTGGCCTGATGAGAATCGAGTGAGTAGCCTGCACTTGTTCGCCGTGCAATCTTACGGTGGAATCAATAAACGACCAAGGATCGGAGTTGAGAAAAATGTCGGACGAAGAGAAGAACAGCGCACAAAAGGTTGCACCTGCAAAGGGCAAATTGGGCGTGATGGTGGTGGGCCTGGGAGCTGTCGCGACCACGATGATTGCGGGCGTCGAGGCCGTACGGCGCGGCCTCGCGAAGCCGATCGGATCGCTCACACAGATGGGTACGATCAGGCTAGGCAAACGCACGGACAACCGGGTTCCGCTGGTGAAGGACTTTGTTCCGCTCGCCAATCTAAATGATCTGGTTTTCACGGGCTGGGATATCTTCGAGGACAACGTTTATGAATCTGCCGCCCACGCCAAGGTGCTGGATAAGGATCTGCTGGCGCAGTTGAAGCCCTTCCTTGAGACGATCAAGCCCTTGCCTGCAGTGTTCGACCAATATTATGTGAAGCGGCTGCACGGCACTCACGTAAAGAAGGGCAAGAATAAGCGCGACCTGGCGGACCAGGTGATTGCCGACATCAGGAACTTCAAAAAGACGGTGGACCGCGTGGTTGTTATCTGGTGCGGTTCAACCGAGATTTTTATGGAACCGACGGCCGTGCACGAGTCGATTGAAGCGTTCGAGAAGGGCCTAGAGGCGAGCGACATCGGCATTGCACCTTCGCAGATTTATGCTTACGCAGCGCTCAAGGAGGGAGTGCCCTTCGCTAACGGTGCACCAAACCTTACTGTGGACACGAAAGCGCTGATCGAACTGTCAAAGCGCAACAACGCGCCGATTTGCGGCAAGGACTTTAAGACCGGGCAGACCTTCATGAAGACGGTTTTGGCTCCGGCATTCAAGGCGCGACACCTCGGGGTTCGCGGCTGGTTCTCCACCAATATTCTGGGCAACCGCGATGGCGAGGTGCTGGACGATCCGCAATCGTTCAAGACCAAGGAAGAGTCGAAGCTGGGCTCGCTTGATTACATTTTTCAGCCGGCGCTTTATCCTGATCTTTACAAAAATATTTATCACAAGATTCGGATTAACTATTATCCGCCGCGCGGCGACGACAAAGAGGCCTGGGACAACATCGACATCTTCGGATGGTTGGGGTATCCGATGCAGATCAAGGTAAATTTTCTTTGCCGCGATTCGATTTTGGCGGCTCCGATTGCGCTGGACCTGGTTCTTTTTCTGGACCTGGCGAAGCGCACTCCGGAGCTTCGCTCGATCGGGATTCAGGAGTGGCTGAGCTTCTATCTGAAGGCGCCGCAGACGGCGGAAGGTCTTTATCCTGAGCACGATATCTTTATTCAATCCATGAAGTTGAAGAACACACTGCGCTACATCATGGGGGAGACGCTGATCACGCATCTGGGTCTGGAGTACTACGACTAACCCCCGCGGAGCCAGGGGTCGAATGTTCGCTTAAAGGGTGTCGATTACCCGCCGAAGGTTCGCGTAGAAGGTTGTGCTTTTTTGAGGCCTTCACCTCCGAGGGTGCGTGATTTTGATGGTATGGCCGCAGAGAATTACCCGAATCGGAGGGAGGGGTTGCAGGAGGGGGCAGTACAAAGGAGCTGGGACCAGGCGGGGTACAGTTTTGCAGTTTTACAGTCTTACAGGCGCTGTACGGGGTTGGAGGCCCGGTCTTTAAGATTATTATTATGAGACTGTTACGAGGGGTTTTGGTTTTTACAGCCATATAGGCGCTGTACCGGGTTGAATTTTGGTTTGTAATTCTTTTGCAATGAATAATTTATATAAATTCCACAGTTTCACAGTCAAAATCTTTATTTTTTCCTCATGTAAGGGGCGGCAGATCGGCGGAGGGCGGCTTCACGGTTTTGGTGGGGCGGTCTCTGAGGGTTTCCGCCTTGCGCGGGCAACCCGCGCACGGCAGGATGGGGATTTTGGGGAGAGCCTGGAGCAGATAAGCCATCATGGCGGAAACGGTGACGTCGTGCTGGGCCGCATAGAGCCTGGCCTGGCGATAGATCTCGGGGGTGACGCAAACGGTGATGTTGCGAACGGTGCGCATGGTTTTTTCTGAATCCCAGGGAGCATGGTGGGGTGTTTGTCTCTTATGGATAGTGTGCGCCGAGGGCGGGTAATGATCTGCAAAACAGGGGTCGGGAATCAGGGGTCGGGGGTCTGGGATCGGAGAAGCAGGGACCAAGGGACCTATAGCGGTTTCAGGATTGCTTGACCCAGAGGCATTGCACTCAAGTCGACCCGACCCCAAGGAGCGGCGACCTGGCAGGAAGCACAATCGGGCATACCTATCCTGAGACCGCTCGAGGGAATGTGGAAACAAGAGGGCGGCCTTCGGCTTGAGGCTGGTCCGCTTGCGCGGGCCTGGACCTGCCGGCAGGGATGGCCAGGATGTTGATTGAAGGGGAATTCCGGGTACCCGATGATCCGACTTCAATCTGGGAAATTCACGGGTTGAACCCGCGCGTTGCTCGTGCTGAGCAAGCGTCACTTGACAAATCAAGGAGAAAATAGTCTTCATCTATAGATGGCTAGGGGAGTGTTTCGCAATGACTAAAACAAAGAGCGATACCCTTCAGGGAACCCTGGTGCTGCTCGTGCTGAAAAGCCTCGAACGCGGCCCCATGCACGGATGGGGCATAACTCTCCACATCCAGCGAATCTCCGGTGAGGTGCTGCGGGTCGAAGAGGGCTCGCTTTATCCGGCGCTGCATCGTATGGAACAGGAGCGCTGGATCAGCTCCGCGTGGGGGGTGAGCGAGAATAATCGCCGCGCCCGCTTCTACAGGCTCACTGCATTGGGCAGGAAACAATTGAATGCCGAGCGGGAAAACTGGCGGAAGATCACCAGCGCGGTCGCCCTGGTGCTGGATTTTGAAGAAGCGTAAGTGAGGTGGCAACACATGGCATGGTACTCGCGGATGCGCGCACTCTTGGGAAGAGAAAAGCTGGCTAGAGAAGTGGACGAAGAGCTCGAATTTCATCTAGCGATGCGCGAGCAATGCAATGTGGAGCAAGGAGTACCACCAAAGGAAGCGCACCGCGAAGCGCGTGTCCGTTTCGGCAATCCCAATGTGTGGCGGGAGCGGGTGAGCGAGATCGACCTGATGACCTTTCCGCAGACAGTTTGGCAGGATCTGCGCTACGGAGCGCGCATGTTGCGCCGCAATATCGGGTTCACCCTTGTGGCTGTTCTGGCACTGGCATTGGGGATTGGGGTCAACACAGTTGCCTTCACGGCGTACAAGGCATTCTTCAGTCGGCCTCTGGATGCGCGTGATGCAAAACGGATGGTCAATATCGCACTGCTTCCGCGATCGGGCCCTGCGGAAGCCTTTTTCAGCTATCCCGATTACCTGGCCTATCGCGATCAGCTTCATTCCATGAGCGGAGTGATCGCCCAGGCTACGGACATTGAGTCCTTGCCTATCTCCGGTGTCGGGGACACCGCCAGCCAGCGCGATGCTGCCACCGGCACGATCATAGGCAGACTGGGGCTGCTCCCGTCTGGAGCCAGCAACAAAGAATTTGCCGAGACCATGATTGTCTCGGAAAACTACTTCTCTGTTCTGGGAGTGGCACCCTTGCGTGGGCGGAGCTTCGATGCAATGACGCCGTCTGAACTGGCTGCGGCACCCTCGGTCTTGATCAGTGAGAACTATTGGCGGAGGCGGTTCGGCGGCGATCCAGCGCTGCTGGGGAAAACCATCGGCCTGAACGGCGTTGCCTTTACCATCATTGGGATTACTCCGAGGAACTTTACCGGCACAACGGTGGGCGTTCCCGATTTCTGGGTTCCACTCACTCTCAAACCGCTGCTCCACGCCGACGATCATTCACAGCGAGATCGCGAAGCTCCGTACTGCCGCGTGTTCGGTCGTCTCGCGCCCGGCGTCACGATTGACCAGGCACAGGCGGAGGTGAATCTGCTTGCCGATCGCCTGCGTGCCCTGCACGACCCGCACTCCGATTGGGCAAAGCCGGAAACGGCGCTGGTGTGGCCTGGCTCTCCGTTTCCCCTGCCTCTCGATCAGGGGCAATTCGCGCCGGTCCGGTATGCGGTGCTGCTGATCATGCTGGCGGTGGGAATGGTCCTGGTGATTGCGTGCGCCAATGTCGCCAGCCTGCAACTGGCACGTGCCACATCTCGCCAACGCGAACTGTCTATGCGACTCTCGCTGGGTGCCAGCCGCATGCGCATTGTTCGCCAATTGCTGACGGAAAGCGCACTGCTCGGCCTGTTGGCCGGGGCGGTTGGACTCCTATCCAGTTGGCTGCTGACGAAAGGCACAGCAGTGATGGCAGCCAAGATCTTTCCCACCGAATATGGCACGGTGATCTTTCGCGTAACTCCAGACCTGGCGACATTTGCGTATGTCTTCGGACTTTCGATGATTGCCAGTCTGCTCTTCGGACTCGCTCCGGCGCTGGAGAGTTCGCGTTCGGCGTTTGCCACGGCACTCAAGGGCAACCAGGGGACACCCTCAGGACGCAGCCGTCGCCTTCGCGATCTTTTCATCGCTGGCCAGGTTGCTGTTTCTCTTGCCCTGATGATCGCCGGTGGCATGTTGATCCATAGTTCGCTTCATGCGCTCAAGGTTGATACGGGATACGAGATCAAGCATCTCGTCAATCTGAATCTGAGTTTTCCCGAAGGCCCTCAATACACGGCTGAGCGCAAGGGCGCGATGGTCCGCCAGCTTCGCTCACGGGTCGCCGCGTTACCCGGGGTAACTGCCATCACCAGCGCTTTCGCGCCTGTGCTCTCCGGCAGAAGCGCGGACGTTTCGCTGAATGGCGAGTTACCCTCCGCGCAAAAATCCAGGGCGGCGTTGAGCTTCACCTATGTTGGGAAGAATTATTTTGCGACTGTCGGCATTCCAATTCTGTCTGGTCACAGCTTTCAAGCGCAATCAGACGGGTCTGGAGCGCCCGTCGTTCTGAGCGAAGCTGCCGTGCAACAACTCTGGCCAGGGCGGAGTCCAATTGGTCGCAGCTTGAGATTGAACACAGACCGTCAGTTTCACAGCAAGACTGACCTGCTGCCCGATGGACCCGTCTATCAAGTAATTGGTGTGGCCCGCGATACCCATGGCGCTTCGCTGGACGGCAGTGACTCAGCAATTATCTATATGACGATGCCAGAAGGCCGGCTCCAGGATTACCCCATTTTGATACGGACTCAATCCGATCCGAAACAACTCTTCGCCGCGATCAACCAGGTGGCTGAGTCCATCGACCCCGCCCTGATTGTCTCTTCGTTCGCGATGGAAGAACTTCTTCACCAGTCGGCTATTTTCTTCCTTCCCAGTTTTGCGGCGGCGGTTGCTACCCCGGTTGGGCTGATAGGACTTTTGCTGGCTTCGATGGGCATCTATGGAACCGTCAGCTATATCGTTTTGCTGCGTACACGCGAAGTCGGTATCCGCATGGCGCTCGGAGCCAAGAAGCGCGATGTACTCGCGCTCATGTTGCGTGAAGTTGCAAGACCTGTTCTGGCCGGCTTGTTGGTCGGGTTGATTCTTGCTGTGGGATGTTCTTACTTGCTGCGCGGGGTGCTGAACGGGCTGAGCCCTGTCGATAGCGTTTCGTTTGCCGGAATCCCACTCTTGTTTTTGGCCATTGCGCTTGTCGCTTCATGGCTGCCGTCGAGGCGAGCGATGCGCGTGGACCCGGTGGTAGCACTCAGATGCGAATAGGTCTGTCAGAGCCATTGTTCACGACCTCTCATCTTCAGCGGACAATCTTTTGGTTGGACTCGGAGTTTCGCCATCTGCCTCGGTCGAGATACGAGTGTGACAATCCAACACGAGTCCTTACCGTAGGCCTCAAAGTTTGCCAAGCATAATTGCCGATTGACTGCGAAGCACTCTTACGCCCCAATGTGCAACCATCTGGTTGCGTCAACGGGGGACCTGGTCTATTCTGCAACCAGGAGGTTACACATGATCGCACTCGATAAGATCGAGAAGCATGTCACTTTGCATGCCCCGGTTTCGCAGGTGTGGAAGGCAATCACGAAGGCGGAAGAATTCGGCCGCTGGTTCGGTGTGAATTTAAGGGGGGAGTTTGCCGTTGGACGACCGATAGCCGGAAGCTTCAACGAGAAACTCGATGAAGCGTCCATCATGGAGTACCAGCGAAAAATCGGGCTCTCTCCTTCAGAAATTCGGCAACCGGAAGACGGCTTCACATTTTGTACCGTGGAGCGGATAGAGCCGGAACACTACTTCAGTTTTCGATGGATTCCCTATGGGATTGACGCAGAGATCGATCCAAAGACCGAAGCGACCACCCTGGTGGAGTTTTTCCTGGAGGGTACAAACGATGGGACGCTGCTGAAGATCGTGGAATCGGGCTTTGAGGCCATTCCTCAGAATCGACGGGAGCGCGCATTCCGAATGAACGAAGGCGGCTGGGCCGGCCAGGCAGAGAATATCAGAAAATATGTTGAATAAATCTGAGCCGGCGGTTGTCGATGTGTTCTTCGCGCTTAGCGACCAGACTCGCCTCGGCCTGGTTAAAAAACTAGGCGCAGCAGCGTCGTCGGCTACCTTGCTTTCGCAGGGAACGCAGGTCACCAGGCAAGCCATCCTCAAGCACCTGAGGGTGCTTGAGGATGCCGGCCTGGCTTCGCATGAAAGACGCGGAAGAGAGGTCCTCTACAGCCTTGATCCGCGGCGGCTTGAGGATGCGCAGGCGTTCCTTGCTGGAATTTCGGGAGGGTGGGACCGTGCCCTCAACAGGTTGCAGACGTTAGTGGAAGAAAAGGCCGTAGGCGCGCCTCGGCGGTCACGGCGTCGCTGAATCGAATGGTTGCGAAGTATGGATTGTCGCATACGGGGAAGACCACTCATCGGCAGTGCCCTCGCATCAAGCCACGGTGACGGCTGCCACTTCATAGTCTTCGATGCGCGGCACTGTGATCTGCAACAGACCGTCTTCCACGTGAACAGGGAGGGTTTGCTCAGCCCGCAACAGCTCGACCGATTGCACCCTCAGGTTCTGCGGAAGCTTCAGCTTTATCGTCTGCGGGCCCAGCGGGTAGGTAGAGTGCAACCATCCATGTTGGGCGTCGGGGTTGGTGTAGTTGAGCAGGTGCACGGCGTATCCAGCAGCGGTCTCCCAGCAAAACATCTCAAGAAAGCCATCTCCCTCAACATGGACGATGGACTCGTCGTGGGTGATCCAGCGGATGGCATTGTGCAGCAATCGCAGCAGATCGCCGTGGCCGGTCAGCCAATAGGTGCGCTCAATGTCTCCGGGAAAATAGGCGATACGGCTGGGACCGGACTCGCTGAGCACGACGGCCGGCTCATGAGTGTGGGAAATGGGCGGATAGGCTAGCTCCGGAGGATAGTGCACGAAGCCCGGGACAACGGTCAGCACCGGGTTCTGGACGGGTTTGAGCGGTACGCGATTCTGCGCACCGGGAATCCAGTTGGTGTTAACGAATCCATCAAGGAGGGGGCTGCGGTGGGGCGCCTCCGGGGCTTCAATGCGCGCATAATACGCATTGCCGTTTGTGCCGATAACCTCTCCGGCTTTTTCAATGCCCAGCAGTTCGGCAAGTCCGAAATTCGCGCGTTGGTTCAGGTTTTCGTCATAGAGGCTGGTCTCGAAGCTGGCCATGAGCGATCCCCCTGACCGCACATAGTCCGCAATCTGCCGGCACTGGCGCTCACTGAGGATGGCGATGTTGGGCAGCAGCAGCGCACGATACTTGCCCAGGCGCTCAGCATCGAGCCGATCCTCGTGGACAAAGTCAAAGGCGAACCGCCCGCGCAGCAGTGCATCGTAGAGGCCCTGCGTGGTCTCGTGCATGTACGCGCGGGAAGGCACCGTTTCAGGGCCGGGATAGAGAAGCTGTGTGCTCTGGCCGATCACCACGCCAAGGTTGGCGATGGGACGCCTGGTTGTGAAGTGCACATCATGGCGTGCCGTCCAATTGAAATAATCTACGCCCAACTCCTGCCATCGGCGATCTTCGCCAAAGCCATTCTCAGAGCCCACAAAGTGATAGTAGGGGGCCATGCCGGCGGCCAGCGTTTCGTTAAGCCACATTCTTGCTTCCGCGGGACTCTTTGAGGCGTTGCGCCAACCGGGGGTTCCGGTGGAGTAGGCCGCGGTGACGTTGGCGGCAAATTTGCCGTCGAGCACCGCGTTGCACACGCGGCCCTGCAGGCTGCATCCCCACACCGCGGCGTCGTCAAAGGTGCGTCCCTGGTTGTCAGCCTGGAACCACTGTGCGATTTTGCCAAGCTCATCAAGATTCGGTCCCCCGCGCACGTTGCCTCCCGAGTTGCCGAAGAAGAAGCTGTCGTGCTTCTTCTCCCTGGCGATGCCATCGTACTTCTGCCACAGGTGGAGGACGCGGTCAGTGAAGATGCGCCAATAGGCGGGAGTGCCGGAGGCGGGCAGCTTGCTGCAGATCGCGCAGTGACATTCGGGCAGGCTGCCGAGAGGCGGCCAGCCGTTGGTATAGAAGCAGTCCACGTCATAGAGCGCGTTGATCTCACGCATGAGCGCCGGTACATAGTCGTCCATGTAGCTTGAAAACATGCAAGTTTTGAACAGGAGCGGCTCCTCTTCGCTCAATTGCACGGAGCCGTCCTGGTTGCGCATGGCCCACTCGGGATGCGCCTGCAGTGCATCGCCCCAATTCAGGTCGGGACTCATGCGCGCCACCACCCGCATATGGCGTTTTCTCGCCGCGCTGACGCACTCGCCAAAAAAGTCCCGGCCGTTGAGAAACTTGCCGTGGCGATGGAACTTCACCTTAGAGGGATAGAAGGCCAGGATGCCGGTGACGCTGATGAACACAACATCCACATCGGCCGAGTGCCAGTAGTCGGCCCATTCCTCGATGTTCATCACCGCCGGGTCGTGCTCCGTCATGTTGCTTTGCCCCACGCGGCGCACGCGTTGCTGCCATGGCAGGGTGGCCGGATCAACCGCCGGCCTCCGTTGCGGCAGCGATGTCAGCTTCGGTGTGGGACCGCCGGACGGTGGCCTGACCGTCTCTTCCCCGTCCAGTCCCGAAGATGCGGCCAGCCCGTTGATTCCGGCTGCCAATGGAATTACACCAGCGCTTGTCCTGAGGAATGTGCGGCGATTGAGCATGGGTACTCCCTTCGGTTTGGTTTCGAAGGAAGTCTAATTGCCGGTTGGGGTGTTAAACCAGCCGAGAGATCAAACCAGGGCATCGGCAACGGAGAATTGGCTGCATCCGGCAGCCCGGCCCATGCGAATTCACCTGACTTTGTGACTTCACCGCGAAGGCGAGATGGCTGTACCCGTCGGTCGCAACCTGACCGCCTTTGCGCCGAGCTGGCTGATCCCGGCGCAACACCTCGCCCTTGCTGGCAGCTGGATTCTTTCTACCCATTACTTGGGGTTGCAGCCGCCCACCAGTCTTCCCGCCGGCACCGGCTGTGAGCCATCCAGCAACTTGGGAATGTCGCCCAACTGCATGGGAGGCGCGAGATCAAAGAACACGCCCGAGCACTCCAATTCCCCATTCAGGTGGAACAGCGCATAGGTTCCAACGGCCCCGCCTGTATAGGTGATCTTGCTGCCTTTGATCAGGTTGTCCGATGCCACGACGTCACCGCCCGACTCCAGCGCTTTGAGCCAAAGCACGTTCCAGGGGCTGTTGTCCCCGGCATTCGAGCCTGGAAAGAATCCCAGCTCCTGCGCAAGCCCGTCGGCGCGCATGACCGCATTCAAATGCGAAATCGTCGGCGTCTGCTCTGTCGCCTGTTGGGGTGGGGGCGCCGCGCTGCCGCCTTGCCCGGGTGGCTGCGGCGAGGATACATCGGGCCTGGTGAGCGAATCCAAGAATGCACTGATCGCCTCCGTAATCGCACGCTTGTCTCGTTCTGCCTCAGCCATGCCCGGGCCCTCCTGCGGCGCGGCAGATTCTGCTTCCTCTCCGCCCGCCTTCGCGTCCATACACCCGCGCGCCCCCATCAAAGCAAGGAACTTTGCCAAAAACGGCGATCGCGTCTCCTCGATCGTAACCAGCGAATGGGGCGAATAGGTGTCTGGGATGAGCACGGGCACGCCCAGTCCTCCCAGGCGGCCCGCAATGTCGTTCACCAGCGTCTGATCCAGGATGGTGCCTTCCACGGGAGTTTTCACCGTCGTGGTGGTCAACAGAGCCTTCGCCACCGAGATGAACTCGCCCGCCGGAGTCCCCGACAGCAACTTTCCTATCGACGAAATGAGTCCTCGCTGGCCTTGCTTTGGGCAATAGTGACTGGCGCGCTGCGTCAGAATCTCCATGGTCGACATGTCCGAGCGCCACAGTTGAAAATCGGACAGAGCGCTCGAATCCGACGAAATAATCACCACGCCCGGAGCCTCGGTGATTGCTTCTTTGGGCGCGCACTTTCGGTCGGTAGCGCCGAGCTTCTGTGCGATGTTGCAGGCCACCATCGCGCTTTCAGCATCCATGGCGCTGTAAGTGAACATTTCCGATTCGATTGAGAATCCCTGTTTGCCCTGCGCAGCGCTGCTGTTATCCTGCGCGGCAGTCTTGTCACTGGTTTGAGCCGGCGTCCTGGCCGGTGCGGCAAACCCCGTCGCAACCACAACCAGCACCACCGCTGAGCGTCGCAATACTCGTACAACGCGACTCCATGCAATCATGTCTTGCCTCCGGTCTTGATTCAGAGACCCAGATCTCCGCGATCAACACCTGAAACGAGGCCCAACCCGGCCTTGGTTCTATTTTCAATTGGTCCCGGAGATCGCCGCCATGCTATCACACTGTCCAGCAGCAATTTCCACCAATCGCCGGGGCATGGAATCTCGCCATTACCCGAGCCCTAGGGGAGAGCTCAAACAGGAAGCCGGCTGCCCATCCCATCCGGTGGTATACTCACAACGTCAGGCGTGTGTCTGCGCCGCCATTTTTCTGAACTGCCGAGGTTCTCACTCATGTCCGGCCATTCCAAGTGGGCCACCATCAAGCACAAGAAGGGCGCGCTTGACGCCAAGCGCGGCAAGACGTTCACCCGTATCATCAAGGAAATCAGCATTGCCGCCAAGGGAGGCGGCGACCCTGACGGCAACCCTCGCCTCCGCACCGCGATTCTGGCGGCCAAGGCTGAGAACATGCCCCAGGAGAACATCAAGCGCGCCATCCAGCGCGGCACCGGCGAGCTCGAAGGCGTTAACTACGAAGAGATTTCTTTTGAAGGATATGGTCCGGGCGGGGTGGCCATCATCATCGATGTGACCACCGACAACCGCAACCGCGCTGTCAGCGAAATCCGGCACGCCTTCTCAAAAAACGGCGGCAATCTCGGCGAGTCCGGCTCGGTCCGCTTCATGTTCTCAAAGAAGGGCGTGATCGCCGTCGAAAAGTCCGCAGCCACGGAAGAGCAGTTGATGGACATCGTGCTGGAGCACGGCGGCGAAGACCTGAACGACGAAGGCGACACCTGGGAGATCCTCACCGATCCCTTGTCGTATGAGCCAGTTGCGGCCGCTATCAAGGCCGCTGGAATCCCCACCGTCATGAGCGAAGTCACCATGGTCGCCTCCACGTACACCCGCCTTGAGGGCAATGCGGCAAACCAGATGATTCGCCTCCTTGAGGCCCTTGAGGATTGCGACGACACCCAGAATGTTTACTCGAACTTCGACATGGACGCCGCGCAACTGGAACACGCCGCGGGCTGAGCGCGCCTCAGACAGGCACCAAAGAGGCCGCCCGGTTGTGGCGGTCTTTTTTCAGATCCTGAGTTTTCCTCACCGAGAGAAGGACAAAGCTTTGACCCGAGTTGGAACGTTTCTGCTGTCGCTCTTTATGACCGCGACCATGGTCGCCGGCGCCGAATCGCCGGCGGATTTTTCCGCCGATAGCAACAACTCCGCCGACAATCCGGTAGCCCATGTCCGCGATGCGAAGAGCTGGGAACTCGGCCCCTTTTTCAATTGGGGAACGGGTGTCGGAGGTCGCTCGGACTACAAGTTCGTTTGGGCCGGATTTCAATTGGGAAAGACGCTTACCCCTGTTCTGCACGCGGGAATCTTCAGCGGCCAGTTTGAGCTCGGCGGCAACATCATGCCCCTCTGGCAGGCCTACACGCCCCCGCCCCACGAAGCACAATACACGTGCCTGGAGCCAGGCGGGCAAACGATGAGCTGCCTGCTTCCCGTCGGCGGCGGCACGTTTCGCGGCGTCAGCCTCACTCCGGTGATCTTTCGCTGGAATTTTCTTACGCGCTCCAGACGCGTTCAACCCTGGTTTCAGGCCGCCGGCGGTCTCATTTACACCACGCACAAGTTCCCGCCGAATTACATGAGCTTTCCGGCTCTTGGAATCGACGGAGGCACGAGCGTATGGAATTTTTCGCCCCAGGGTGGCGGCGGAATCCACTTCTTCGTTCGCCCCAAGCGTTCCCTCGATCTGGGTGTGAATGGTGTGCACATCTCCTCGGCATCGCTTGGCGATCGCAACCCGGGGGTGAACGCAAGCATTCAAATTCAAGTGGGATACACCTACTGGAAATAACCTCCGGTGCTGGCAGCAGAGTGCTCAGGCCGAGGTGGAGTGTCAATGGACGGACCGGTCGTCGAATGTGTTCCCAACTTCTCTGAGGGCAAGGATGCCCGGCGGGTCGAGGCGATTGTTGCCGCGATGCGCGTGGAGGGGGTTCGGCTGCTGGACTGGTCGATGGACGCCGATCACAATCGCTCCGTAGTCACCCTGGCCGGGGAACCTGCAGCCATGGTGGAGGCGGCGGTGCGCGGTGTGGGAAAAGCTGTTGATTTGATTGATCTTACGCGCCAGCAGGGAGCTCATCCGCGCATTGGCGCTGCCGACGTCATTCCATTCGTGCCCATCTCCGGCATCAAGCTCGAGCACTGCGTACTTTTGGCGCGCCAGGCCGGCCTTGAGATTTGGCGGCGCTATGGGGTGCCGGTATTCTTTTATGAAGCAGCGGCAGCCCGCCCAGACCGCGCAAACCTTGAAGATGTGCGGAAAGGCCAATTCGAGGGTCTGAAGGAGACGGCGCGCAAGGAAGCTGCCCGGCGACCCGATCTTGGCGGGCCCGGCCTGCATCCGACGGCAGGCGCCTGTGCTGTGGGCGCGCGCAAATTTCTAGTGGCCTACAACATTTATTTCGATTCCACGGACGTGGCCATGGCCCGCGCCATCGCTCGAGAAATCCGCGCCGCATCCGGTGGACTGAAGGGTGTGAAGGCGCTGGGAGTTCTTGCTCACGGACGGGCGCAGCTTTCAATGAACATCACCGACTTTCAGGCCACGCCCATTTCGCAGGTCCATCGGGCAGTTTCGGGCCTGGCGCTCAAGTACAAGACCAAACTCGCCGAAGGGGAAATTATCGGACTGGTCCCTGAAGCCGCCTGCGAGCGGGAGAGCCCCTGGATGCGTCAATTGGTTGGGTTCGATCCGCAGGCCAAGATTCTGGAGCATCGTTTGGAGTCTCCCTTAACCTGGCCCGGGGAGGAATGACCGGCAGCTTCGAAGGCGTGGACTCATGGAAAACATGAACGCACGTCTAACCAATATCTTTTGGGCCATAAATTGGGTCTAGCCGGCGCCAGGTTTCCCGATCTGGAAGGCAAACCCCACGACACGATTCAAGAATCATTCCGTCTCTGGAGGATGAAATTGCTGAAAGTATTTGTAAAGTTCGCTATTGCACCAATTCTGCTCTCGGCGGCCGCCATGGCTCCCGCGGCGCAGCTATCCACGGATGCACGCGGAGCCATTCCTCGTGAAGTGCAGCAACTGGTGGTCATCGACTACAGGGCCATGCAGGATTCACAGTCGGCAATGGGTCTGCGCGACCGGGTGATGCCACCGGAATTGAAGCAGCTCGACGAAGCGTTAAGCAAGTCCGGCCTGAACGAAAACCACGACGTCGACGATCTCGCCTTTGCGCTGTTCAGGCCCTCGGCCGGGAGCGATTCTCTGTTAACCGTCGGCATTGCCCAGGGTCAGTTCTCGGTGGATGATGTTCTTGCCAGCTTTCGCAAGCAGAAGATCAAACCGATGATGGTTCGCACAAACAGCATCTATCCGATGACCAAGGCCGGGATGGTACTTTGCTTCGTTGATCCCTCAACCATGGTGTTTGGCGACAAGGATGCAGTGACGAAGGCTCTGGATGCCAGGGACGGCATGATTCAGAGCCTGTTGTCGAACGGGACAATGATGGACGCCATGCGGAGCGTGGACTCCGAGCCGCTGTGGAGCATCCTCGATGACAAGGGCACGCAGACAATGATGCGCCAGTTACTGGGCGAGGCAGGCTCTGTCACCGATTTCGACCTGGTGCGCCAGCGCCTGCAGGCCTCCTGGTATTCGATGGATTTTCAGCACGGTGTCAAGTTCGATCTGACCATCTCGACCGGCGACTCATTCACGGCGGCTACCGTCTCCTCGCTTCTGACCGCAGCGGTGATGATTCGCAAGATGAGCGGATCGGACGCGGAAAAGCAGGCATTAAACGCAACATCGGTCGGCTCAGACTCCGGCCGCCTCAGCATTCACTTCGCCACCACCGACGGCGAATTCAGCGCCTTGCTGCAGTCTCCGCTCTTTCAGAGCATGGTCCACTAAAAGCAAGCCTTTGAATCGAACCAACCGGCCGGCGAATGAAATCTTCGAGATTGCATTCGCCGGCCTCTTTGTTGGTTGAGTGGCCGAGAGCGGAGTTGTTCAACTCTTTCGAAGGAGTCGCCTCAGGACCCGCCGGTTAACTGTGGCTGAAACTCCACCTTATCCCCTGGCAAAAGCACGATTTCAAGATTCCCTTGCTGGCGCTCGCTAAGGATGGGGCCGGTGATCCGCACCTGGTGGTCGTCGCCAACTGTGTACTGTATCTTGACCGGGCCGCTGCCCTGAACCTGGATGCGATAGTGAAAAACCGCGCCCGCAGCAAGACCGTCTGTTCCAAAACTCGCGCTTGGATAATCGACCTCGAGGAGCCGAATGGCGGCGCCGCTGTGATTTTCGATCGAAGTTTCAACGTGATAGGAACGGCAGCCTGTCGCGAACAACAACATTGAAAGCAAAATCGCAGGCCATAGTCGTGCAAAGCGTCGTCTGGTCGTCATTGAGGGCCCCCGTCTTCGCGCGCTGTGCCATTCTTGGGCGCATCGGCTCCCACATGCTTCTCAAGCCGATTCAAACGCGTAAGCAACTCCGGCAATCGCTGAAAAATGGTTACGGCGCGAAGCCATGTTCGGTTATCGAACCCTGGCGAACCGGAGATCATCTTTCCCGGAGGCACATCGTGAGATACCGCCGATTGCGCGGTAAGAATGACTCCATCCCCAAGCTTGCAGTGTCCTGCCACTGCCGATTGGCCCGCAAGAATCACGTTATTGCCGATAACCGAAGAGCCAGCCACGCCGACCTGACCGCAAAGCAGCGTGTTTTCGCCCACGCGCGATCCGTGGCCTACCTGGACGAGATTGTCCACCTTGGTTCCGTCACCAATCTCGGTGGCACCAACGGTAGCTCGATCGATGCAGGCGTTCGCCTGGACGTCGACGCGGCTGCCCAGGCGCACCGGCCCCGATTGAGGAATCTTTTCCCAATGTCCGGCCTCATTTTTGGCGAAGCCGAAGCCGTCCGCGCCAATGATGGCGCCGTTTTCCAACGTTACGGAGTCGCCCAGTACGCAGTTCTCGCGCACAACCGAGTGCGCGTGGGCGAAGAAATGACTGCCCACCCGCACTCCCGGATAAAGAACAACGTGCGGCAGCAGCGTCGCGTTCGGCCCCACGCGCACATCGGCACCGATGACGGCATAAGCGCCGATATGAGCGCCTTCGCCGATTTTGGCCGAGGAGTCGATCACCGCTGTGGGGTGAATGCCGGGAGGATACACAGGTGGCTGATAGAAGAAGGCCAGCGCGCGCGAGAAGGCAAGATAAGGATTTTTAATGCGGAGGGTCGCCGTTCGAATTTCCTGGAACTCCGGTTGAACAAGAACGGCCGCGGCATGGGTTGTGTGCGCCAGGCCGGCATAGCGAGGATTGGCGACAAAAGTAATCTCGGATGGGCCTGCTTCCTCAATTCCATTTACGCCGGTAACTTCCAACTCCGCATTTCCGCGGAGTTCCGCGCCCAGCCGACTTGCCAATTCGCCTAGCTTCATCGATCAAATTGTACCGGAACAAGCGCAGTGCCGTTTGCGCTGAGAGGGCAGGCCACGGTTGACGATGATTCTTCAACCGGCTCTGTCAGGGTTGAACGGCGTCGCCGGAGGGCGTGCTGTCAGGAGGCGGAGCCTGCAGCGTGTGGGCCGCTGATTGGGCAGCGCGCAGAACCTCGCCGGGGACAATTCCAAGAACCAGTGTGGCGGCAACCGCCAACAGCAAAGCCGCTCCAACGGCGACCCCCACGCGCGGGGTCGGAGTCGCGGACGGTTCGGGCGTTGCAGTTTGACGTTCGGCCGCCACCAGCGCCAGGCGCAGATAGTAGGCAGCCGCCAGCCCGGAATTCAACAAACCAATGATGGCGAGTGTTACCGCTCCGCCATTGACTGCGGCCGAGAAAGAGTAGAACTTGCCGAAGAACCCGCCGGTAAAGGGAATGCCGACCAGGGAAACCAGAAAGAACAAGAGCAAGCTGCCCAGCAACGGCGAACGATAAAGCAGGCCGCGAAAATCATCGATCATGGGCCGCTTGTCATCATATCCGCTTACCAGCGTAATCACGGCGAAGGCGCCCACATTCATGGCCGCGTATGCGGCTGTATAGAAACTGGCCGCGGCGATGCCGCTGGTTCCAAGGCCGGCGAAGGCCGCCAGCAGGTATCCCGCATGGGCGATTGAAGAGTAGGCCAGCATGCGCTTCACATTCTGTTGCCGGAGCGCGGCAAGATTGCCCACCGTCATCGAGAGCACCGCAACAACCCAGAGCAGCGGCGCCCACAAAGCATGGAGCGATGGGAACATCTCATAGACCACGCGCAGCAATAGTGCGAAGGCCGCTGCCTTGGGCGCGGTGGAAAGCAGCGCCACAACCGGAGACGGCGCGCCCTCATAAACATCCGGGGTCCAGACGTGAAACGGCGCCGCGGAAACCTTGAAGAGAATGCCCACCAGCATGAGTGCCATTCCCGCCAGAACGAGGGAGTGGTTCTCGGCCGAGGGCGCAAGGCGGGAGATTTCATAGATCTGCGTAGTCCCGGTGGCGCCAAAGATCAAGGCAATTCCGTAAAGCAGAAATCCAGTGGCGAAGGAGCCGAGCAGAAAATACTTGATGGCTGCCTCGGGACCTCGGCCTGTCTCCTTGCGATAGCCGGCAAGAATGTAGGTGGCAATCGAAGAGATTTCCAGGGCAATAAACACGACCAGCAATTCCACCGCGCCGGTGAGCAGGCACATGCCGACCGCGCCAAAGACGACGAGGGCATAAAACTCGCCCTGGTGGTGACTGTCCTCGGGCAACGTGTCCATTGAGAGCAGGAGGGACACCAGAACGATGCCGCAGATGAGCACATGAAAGAAGATCGTGAAAGGGCTGGTCTCGACCGTGCCAAAGAAGCCGGTTCCTACCGGCAGTGAGAGCTGCCAGAGACTGGCCCACAGAGCCAGCGTGGTTCCTAAAGCCGCAACCCAACCCAGCGGGCGCCGCGGCCATGAGGGTGGGATTGAGGCTTCAAGCAGCATGACGGCCACGCCTGTGAGCGTGAGAATGATCTCGGGAAGGATGCGGAAGACGTCAGGAACAGGAATCACCGCTGGACCTCCGCCTGAGACGAAATTTGAAGGACGGACGGAGGCGAGATGGTGGTTCCATTGAGGGCCGGAGGATGGACGCCGCTCTGAATCGAAGTGAACCAAAGGGACGGCGCCAGTCCCATGACGAGCATCAACAAGGCCACCGGCGCGAGCACGGCCAGTTCGCCAAAGCGCAGATCGTGGGCAGGCTTTGTTGCCACAAGGCTGCTTTCAGGGCCGTAGAAGATGCTCTGAACAAGGCGAAGCATATAAGCGGCTCCGAGAATCACTCCGAGTGCCGCGGCGACGGTCCATGCGCGGCTCACTTCGCTGAAGGTACTGGACAGGATGAGAAACTCACCCACAAAATTGCTGAGCATGGGCAAGCCGATCATGGCCAGCGAAGCGATCACAAAGAACGTGGCCGTTCGTGGCAGCTTTGCGGCCAGGCCACCGTAAGAATCAATCTGGCTGGTGCCGTATCGAACTTCGAGCGCCCCCAACAGCAGGAACAGTGCTGCGTCCACAACACCATGACTGAGCAACTGGTACACCGCGCCGGTCCAACCCGTATACGTGAGGCCGTAGATGGCCAGAGTAATCAGGCTCAGATGGCTGAGAGCGGCGAAGGCCATGAGCCGCCAGAAATCCCGCTGCACCAGTGCCAGGCAAGCGCCGTAGAGAATACCCACAACCGCTAGAGCAATGAGGTAAGGCGCCGCTGCCCGCGCCTGGAGAGGGAACAGTCCGATGTGAAAGCGAAGCATGGAGTAAAGCCCAAGCTTGCCGGCCACGACCATGGCCAGGGCGACCGGAGCCTCGCTGAAGGTGTCGGCGAGCCAGCCGTGCAAAGGAAATACCGGAACTTTCACAGCGAATGCAAACAGAAAAGCCAGAGCTGCCCAGCACAGGGCCGAGGCAGGGAAGTTTCCGTGCGCGAGCAAAATGCGAAGCGTGACAAAATCGAAGGTCCCGGTGCGCGCATAGAGCCAGAGGATGGCCACCAGCAGCGGAGCCGAGGGAATGAAGGTGAACAGGAAAAATTTGAGCGCGGCCCTGGCGCCGTTTTTGCGCCCGTACATGGCAATCAGGATCGCCATCGGCAGCAGCGAAAGCTCCCAGAATCCGTAGTAGAGCATCAGATCGAGCGAGATGAAAACGCCCACCATGGCCGTCTGCTGCAGCAGAAAAAGTGAATAAAAAACCTTGCGGCGTTCCTTGATGGCGTTCCAACTGGCAATCACGCCCACGGGCCCGAGAACTCCGGTAAGAACCACCAGCCACAGGCTAAGGCCATCCACGCCCACGTGATAAGAAATGGCGGGGCTTTCGATCCAGGGCTGGTTGATCTCAAACTGAAAGCCGCCCTGACCGATGACAAAATGCACCGGCAAATGGAGCGTGAGAATCAGGCTTGCGAGAGTGGTGAGCAGGGCAATCCAGTTCGGCAGTTTGACGCGGTCGGGCATCAGCGCGACAAGAGCCGCTCCCGCCAGCGGGATGAGAAGGATCAAGGTGAGAATAGATTGGTTGATCGCGTCCATTCTCAATGCCTCGCCGCCTTCCAGATCAAGTCCGCCGAAAGAGGCCAAACCGAGGCCCACGGAACCAGCATGAAAAGCAGAACAGCTGCCGCGCCCGCCGCCAGCCACGCGGCATAGGAGCGCAGATTGCCCGATTGCCAGCGTTGCAGAATGGCGCCGGCAAACAGTGCCGCCCCTCCCAGCACCCATGCCAGGCCACCCAGCAGGCCCGTGTCCACGACCCATCCCAGCACGTACTTTGAAAAACCAAACAGCGGCTTCACCACGGTGGCGCCATAAATCTCATCGACGTAGAACTTGTTCGAGAGCACTTTGTAGGTAACGGGAAGAGCCTTAGCCAACTCGGCAGGCTGCGCGGGCTTTTGCCGATAGAACAAGTCGGCGATGAACCATCCGGCAAAGGCCACGGCCACAGCCGCAACGCTCAAAACAAGTTCCAGGTGAGGCCCGCCGGATTCCGCAGCTCTGACGCCGGTGGAAGGCGAGAGAAACGCGGCGAAGCGTTCGATGCCGATCCATCCGCCACCCACGGAAAGCAGCGCCAGAATCACAAGGGGTCCCAACATCGACCACGGGCTCTCATGCGGATGAATCTCAGGGCTGCGCGATTCGCCAAGAAAAGTCAGGTACCAGAGCCGGAACATGTAGAACGATGTGAGCAGCGCGGTCACCAGGCCGACAAACCACAGCGCTCTTCCGCCCGGTCCTTGCAGAAACGCCGCGTACAGGATCGCGTCCTTCGAGAAGAAGCCTGCAAAAGGGAAAAATCCGGCAATCGCGAAAACAGCCGCGGTCATGGTCCAAAAGGTAATTGGAATTTTTCTCCGCAGACCGCCCATCTTGCGCAGATCTTGTTCGCCACCCAGGCTGTGGATCACAGAACCCGCCGCGAGGAAGAGCAGCGCCTTGAAGAACGCATGCGTCATCAGATGAAAAATAGCTGCGGAATAAGCCGCGACGCCGCAACCAAGAAACATGTACCCCAGTTGAGAGATGGTGGAGTAGGCGAGCACCCGCTTGATGTCGTTTTGAACCAGACCGATGGTAGCCGCAAACAGCGCCGTGGCCGCGCCGACAATCGCCACCACCGCGAGCGCGAACGGCGCATGATCAAACAAGATGTGGGTGCGAGCAATCAAGTAAACGCCGGCCGTAACCATGGTGGCTGCGTGAATCAGTGCGGACACCGGCGTAGGGCCTTCCATCGCGTCCGGCAACCATATGTAGAGCGGCAGCTGCGCGCTCTTGCCTGCCGCGCCCAGCAGAAGGCAGAGCGCAATCGTCGTGAGCACACCACCTTGCCACGCCGGGTTGGCGGCAAGCCTGGCGCCGATTTCGCTGAAAGTCAGCGTACCAAAGTTGGCCAGCAACAAAAACATGCCGATCAAGAAGCCAAAGTCGCCGATGCGGTTGACGATGAATGCCTTTTTGCCGGCATTCGCCGCAGAATCCTTTTTGAAGTAGAAGCCGATCAGCAGGTACGACGCCAGACCCACGCCCTCCCAACCCACAAACATCAAAAGCGCGTTGCCGGCCAGAACCAGAACCGTCATGAAGAACAGAAAGAGGTTCAAGTAAGAGAAGTAGCGCGCGTAGCCTTCTTCGTGGCCCATGTAGCCGACAGAGTAGATGTGGATCAGAAAGCCGACGCCGGTGACTACCAGCAGCATGACGAGAGAGAGTTGGTCGAGAACGAAACTGAAATCTATGTTCAGCGCGCCCGCATGAATCCAGCCCACCGGGCAGGTCTCGACGTAGGGCAGGGCATTGAGTTCAGGACTTCCCGCAAACACAAAGCGGGAAGCGTTCAGCACCAAAGCAAACGAAGCCAGTGGCGTGAGCAGGGCTACTGCCGTCACCAGCCATTTGGGGAACCGCCGCCCCAGGATTCCGTTGAGCAGGAACCCCGCGAAAGGGAACAGGGCAACCAGCCATAGATTGAGATTTCCGTTCATAGCTTCATCAGGTCGATACGGTCGACGGCCAGGGTTGCGCGAGCGCGAAAAACAGCAATGATGATGGCCACGCCAACGGCAGCTTCAGCGGCGGCAACCATCATCACGAAGAAGACAAAGATCTGGCCCCTCACCGCATGCCATTGGTGGGCGAAGGTGACAAAGGATAGATTCACGGCATTGAGCATCAGCTCAATCGACATAAACACGGTGATGAGATTGCGCTTGATGAGAAATCCCAGAACGCCGAGAGAAAAGAGCAGTGCGCTCAGCAGCAGGTACCAGCTAAGGGGGACACCCTGAGAGAGCAGATTCATTTGCCGGCCGTCCTCTCTTCGCCGGCGGCGGAATCTCCGTCGCCATGACGAGCCAGAGCCACCGCACCCAGGATGGCGATCAGGATGAGCACCGATGTGACCTCGAAGGGCAGCAAAAGTTCGTGAAACAGCACGCGGCTCAGATCTTCCGTGGTGGTGATTCCGTCACTCAGTGCGGCGGTCCCAAGTCCCGTCGCATGCAGGATGACAGTAGCAAGAGCTCCGAGGATGACGACAACCGCGGGAAAGCCGATGGAACGCGCCACATGGCTGCCCAGCGTGCGCTCCTCGCGCCCTGCATTGAGCAGCATCACAACGAATGTGAACAGCACCATGATGGCGCCGGAGTACACAATCACCTGCGCTGCGGCCAGAAACTCGGCGCCTAAAAGCAGATAAAGCACTGCCAGCGACGTCATCACCACAATCAGCGAGAGCGCGCTGTTGATGGGATGGCTCTGGAGCAGGAGGTTGATGGCCCCGGCCAGGCAGAATCCGGCAAAAAGAAGAAACAGAATCAGGTACATCGTTCTCTGGCGTATTGGCTGGAGCCGGCAAAAATTGACGGCTGGTTAGTGGAAAGGAGAAGAGAGTAAGCTCTCAGGCTCCGCTCTTTCCTTCCCGATTGTAAATCAGCGATACGCAAGCCACAGGCTTGTTCCCACAATGTTAAGGATGGCCAGCGGCATCAGAATGCGCCATCCGTAGTTCATCAGTTGGTCATAGCGGAAGCGCGGTAAGGTGCCGCGCACCCAAACGTAAAGAGCCAAGAAGCAGAAGACTTTGATCACAAACCAGAAAATAGGAAACAGCGCGTGCACAAAGATATTCTCCGGCGGTGGAATATAGTCGCCGAAGGGACTGGTCCAGCCGCCAAGAAACAAGAGCGTGGCCACGCAGCCCACGTTGATCATGTTGGCGTATTCAGCCATGAAAAACATGGCGAACTTCATGGAACTGTATTCGGTGTGATAGCCCCCGGTAAGTTCGCTCTCGGCCTCGGGAAGGTCGAAGGGGGAACGGTTGGTTTCAGCATAGGCGGCCATCAGGTAGATGAAGAATGCCAAGAATTGAAACCCGCCAAAGATATTCCAACTCAGAATGCCCCTGGTCGCCTGCTGCTCGACGATGACGCGAAGATTCAGCGATCCGGCTCGAAGCACCACACCGACCAGCGACAGCCCCAACGCCAACTCGTAACTGATCAACTGTGCCGATGAGCGGAGCGAGCCGAGCAACGAGTATTTGTTGTTTGACGACCAGCCGGCGAGCGCAATGCCGTACACGCCGATCGAAGTAATCCCAAGGATTACCAGCAAGCCGATGTTGACGTTGGCGATCTCAAACAGATCCAGGCCGTGGGGTCCAATCTTCGGCTCGCCGAACGGGACAACGGCGATGGTAATCAGTGCGCAGCCCAGTGCGATGATGGGAGCCAGCAGGTAGAGCGGCTTGTAGACGCCGGTCGGAATCAGGTCCTCTTTAAGAAATGATTTGGCGCCGTCCACGAGCGGTTGCAACAGTCCAAAGGGCCCCACCCGGCTGGGCCCCCAGCGATTCTGTATGCGGCCCACGAGTTTGCGCTCCAGCAGAACGGTATAGGCAACGCCGAGCAGCATCACCACCGTGATCACGGCCACTTTGAGCAGGCTCCACAGGAAAAATTCTAGAATTGTCACTTGCCGTCAGCCTCTTCTTCTCTAACTGTGATCCTGAGAGTACCGAACTCAATGCACTTGAGATTGTTTCTCGCCTGTTGCTTTGAAATCCGCATTTCCCCGCGGTCAATCCGCGGCGGAAACCGCCACGTCGTCTTTCTCATGCTGTTCAAGTTTTCGCAGCGCCTCGCTATAGCGGCCCAGCGTTCCGGAGGTAAAAAGCTTGTCGTGCGCGGGCGACACGAGATCCTCGGCCTCGAGAGCAGCAAGTGGAGCAAAGCCCGGCCCCGCGCCCGGCTCGGTGCGCACACTGTTGCCCGCAAGCAGATTCGCCCTGTCCAGTTGATAGCCCGGAACCATCCGCTCGATCTCATCCAGCGTCGCAAGCGGGTCGAAGGGGCTGAGCCGTGGTTCAAGGTTGTTTGCGGCCAGCCACACGGCATGCTGGTCAGCCTCGCCGGCCTGTGCCCCGCGCGACTGGCCCAGATCCGCCGTTACGCCGCCTTTGCCAAAGGAGACAAGGGCCTTGACGTCGGCGCCCATCGCTTCGGCCAGGCGCACAAGAATCTCGAAGTCAGACTTTACCCCGGCGCGATCGGCCGCCTTTCGCACGATCTGCACATCGCCATAACTATTCGTCACGGTGCCGGACTTCTCATAGAGGCTTGCCGCCGGAAGCACTACATCGGCAGCGGCCGCAGTCTCGGTCAAAAACAGATCCTGCACAACCACAAACGTGCCGAACAATGCTTCGGAACCCGCCTTCAGCCTAGGAACGGGATTGGCGCCCACCACCAGCAAAGCATCGAGTTTGTTTCTGGCGACCAGCATTCCCTTGAGAGTCTTGCCTGGAGCGGACGGCAAATTCGGATACTCGACAAAGGATCCTGGAGCCGTGACGGGAACATAACCCGGCAGCAGGTCCGGGAACAATCCCATGTCGGCAGCGCCGCGAGAGTTGGCATGGTCGCCGAGGAAGGCAAAGCGGAGGTTGGCCCGCTTCAATCCCCAGGCAACCATGTCGGCGACTGCCTGGCCGCGGTACTCCTCGCCAAAGATGACCACCAGAGAATCCTCGGCCAGCACCGCCTTACTGAACTCATCCTCGCCCCGTTCGAGCAAAGCAGGCAGATCCTTGTACCCATCCGGCTCGATGGTCAGCGTGGCCTTTGCCTGACGAATCAGTTTGATCGGTTGCGCATTCGCCACATAAAGCCGCGCCTTGTTCAGGCGGACATTGGTGCGCAGCGTCCAGGCCAACAGCGGATGCTCCTCTGTAGGATTGCCTCCCACAAGAAGCACCGCGGGAGCGGCGCCGATTTCGCTGAGCCCTGCCGTTCTGCCGGGATGTCCCGCAAGAGCACGTGCAAAGTCCGCGTACCCCGTGCTGCGCGGGTGGTCAATGTTGTTGGTGCCGAGCACCGTGCGCGCGAACTTTTGGAGCAGGTAATTCTCTTCATTGGTCGTCCGGTTCGAACCGATCACGCCAATGGCAGTTCCACCTTTGGAATCGCGGATCCGCTTCAATTTGTCCGCGGCGAAGCGCAGCGCGTGTACCCACGTGACCGGTTCGAGCTTTCCCTTCGCGTTGCGCACCAGCGGAGTGGTCAGGCGCTCAGAACTCTCCACAAAATCAAAGCCGAAGCGTCCCTTGGCGCACAGAAAATCGCCGTTCATCCCGCTCTTGTCGCGGTTGTCGGCGCGAACAATGGCCGCGCCATCATTGGCTTGACGAATGCCGAGTGTCACCTTGCAGCCGTCGGCGCAATGCGTGCAAACCGTGGAGACATGGTTCATCTCCCAGGGACGCGTTTTGTAGCGGTAACTGCCGCTGGTGAGCGCGCCCACGGGGCACACGTCGATGCACATGCCACACTGCTCGCAGTCAAGATGGTCACCGCCGTTGGGCGCAATCATCGAGCTCACGCCGCGATTCTGCACGCCCAGCGCCCACACGTCCATGCCTTCGCCGCACATGCGTACGCAGCGGTAGCAGAGGATGCAGCGCGGGCGGTCAAAGTAGACCGCGGGCGACCACTGTTGTTCGTCGCGATGCTGCTTGGCCTCGGCATAGAGACTCTCGCCCGCGCCATACTTGAAGGTCATGTCCTGAAGTTCGCATTCGCCCCCGGCGTCGCAAACCGGACAATCGAGCGGGTGGTTGCCGAGCAGCAGTTGAATCGTCGACTTGCGCGCCTGCGCAATCTCGGCAGACTCGGTAATAAAAACCTGTCCTTCGGCGACCGTCGTGGTGCAGGCCGTCTGCAGCTTGCCCACCTTCTCCTGCCGCACCACGCACATTCGGCACGCAGCCTGCAAACTCAGCCCCGGATAATAGCAGAAGGCGGGAATTTCGATTCCCGCCTTGCGGCAGGCGTCAATCAGCAACGTCCCCGCGGGGGCGGTCAGGATTTTTCCGTCGACTGTGAAAGTTACGTCTGCCATTCGTCTCCAGCGTCTCTTAAATTACGGCCAGCTCAACATGCTTTGCGAACGGACAAGGTTTGCCGTTCAGATGGTCCTCGAATTCCTTGCGAAACTTCTTCACAAAAGCCAGTGTAGGCATCGCGGCGGCGTCGCCGAGCGGACAAAACGTGCGGCCCAACATATTCTCGGCCAAATACTGAATATTATCGATGTCCTTGGCTTCGCCAAAGCCGGCATGAAAACGAGTGAGCGACTTCTTCAGCCAGTCAGTGCCCTCGCGGCAGGGAATGCACCAGCCGCAGCTCTCATGCTGATAGAAACTGATGGTGCGCAGCGCGAATTCCACGATGCAGGTCTGGTCGTCAAGCACAACCACACCCGCCGAGCCGAGCATCGAGCCTGCCTTGCCCACCTGGTCGAAGTCCATGCCCAGTTCTTCGATCTCCGCGGGCAGTAACACGGGAGTGGAGGAGCCGCCGGGAACAACCGCCTTGAGCTTTCTGCCGCCGCGAACGCCGCCCGCCACGTCGTAGACAATCTTTTTCAGGTTGTAGCCCATGGGCAACTCGTAGACGCCGGGCCGCTCCACGTGACCGCTCACACTGAACAGCCGCGTTCCGCCATTGCGCGCCGAACCCACCGCTGCAAAGGCCGCACCGCCCATCTGAATCACGTGGGGAACGGTCGCAATGGTCTCGGCGTTGTTGATGACCGTGGGACCACCGTAGAGGCCGACAACGGCAGGGAAGGGAGGCTTGATGCGGGGCACGCCGCGCTTGCCTTCGAGCGACTCCATCAGCGCCGACTCTTCACCCACTTCATAGGCGCCTGCGCCAGTCTGCGTAACCACCTGGAACTCTGTCTCCGAGGCGAAGATGTTTTTCCCGAGGTAGCCCCTGGCATACGCATCGGCAACGGCCTTCTCCATGATCTCGATAAGATAGCGGTACTCGCCGCGCAGATAAATGAAGCCCAGCCTGGCGCCGATCGCCAATCCGGCGATGATCGTACCTTCAATCACGGCATGAGGATCGTGCAGAAAAATCAAGTGATCCTTGCAGGTTCCGGGTTCGCTCTCGTCCCCGTTCACAAGCACGTACTTGGGCTTAGCCGACTGCTTGGGAACGAAGGACCACTTCATGCCCGTCGGGAAGCCCGCGCCACCGCGTCCGCGAAGGTTCGAGGCCTTCATCTCGTCGATGATCCAATCAGGTCCCTGTTGCAGACATTTCTTCGCTGAGGCGTAGCCGCCGAGTTCGATGTACCGGTCAATATTGGTCGCGCCCATACCGAAGCGGCTGGAGACGATTTTGACCTCATCGGGATGAGAAACAAGCCTAGGCATCGGCAGCCTTCCCTTCAGCCTTGGCCCGGCCGCGATAGCCGTCGAGCAGGCCTCGCACACCACCTGGCGCAAGCTCGTCGTGAAACTCGTAGTTCACTTGGATGGCCGGCGCCCAGCAACAGGCGCCAATGCACTCAACCTCTTCAAGCGAGAAGAGTCCGTCGGCTGTGATTCCTTTATGCCCGATTCCCAACTCCTCCTGAAAGCGCTCGTAAACATCGTACGCGCCGCGCAGCATGCAACTGATGTTGGTACAGACCTGGATGTTGTATTTGCCCGCGGGCTTGAATCGGAGCATGGAGTAGTAGGTGGCCACGTTGCGCACATCGAGTTCAGTGATTCCGATGCGTGCGGCCACTTCCGCAATCACCGCGTCCGAGAGATACCCCACCTCATCCTGCGCATACAGCAGCATGGGAATCAGCGCCGAGCGGAGAACCGGATACTTCTGCACCAATCCATCGAGCCGCGCCGCCAACTGGGGCGAGAAAAGTGTCATGGTCTCTCTGTTCGTGTCATTGGGGCTCATTGCATCAACTCCCGCGCCCACGTTTCTGCTGCCAAATCCATCTCTTCCTCGCCTGCATTACTCCGCAATCGTCCTGACTCCATCCATTCCAGCGTCCCGGAACGGCCATCCTCGCGCTCCCAGACTACAGATGAGCAACTTCGCTTGAGTCCAAGGCGCTTATCTCCGTGGCGGACCAGAATCCTCTCCTCGTCCTGCTCGATGATCGCCGTGCGATTGCCGGCCAATCCGTGTAACGATGTGTAGCTCTTCAGCAACGATGCAAGTGAAACCCAAAGTTCGCGAAACAACTCATCGTGCGGCGGGCGACTGTCGGCATCGCTGCTATTAAGCAAGTTGCACGCTTCCTGGTCGACTCACCGGTCGATCTCCCCCAGCACAATATCGATGGATCCAATCACCGCAACCAGGTCAGCCAGCATGCGCCCTTTGCCCATCACCTCAAGCGCTTGCAACGTGGCAAACGATGGATACCGCATATGTACTCGATAAGGCTTCGCGGTGCCGTCTGAAACCACATAATAGCCGGTCTGTCCGTGACCCGCTTCAATGCCCTGGTACACCTCGCCGGCGGGCACTTCGAAGCCTTCCGTAATAATCTTGAAGTGATGGATCAGCGCTTCCATCTGCGTCTTCATCTTTTCGCGGTCCGGCAACACGATCTTGGGAGCATCCGCCTTCACGGCCCCCTCCGGCATGCCGTCCAGCGCCTGCTGAATAATCTTGACGCTCTCGCGCATCTCCACGAGCCTCACTTCATACCGCGCCCAGCAGTCGCAGTCTGTCGAGACCGGCACAACAAAATTGAAATTCTCATAGCCGCTATAGGGCATGTCGCGGCGAAGATCGACGTCGACGCCCGAGGCGCGCAGCGGTGGTCCGGTCACGCCCAGCGCGATGGCATCGGCAGCGGAGAGATAACCGACGCCCTTGAGCCGGTTTCTGAAGATAGGATTGCCGGTGAGAAGGTTCGAGTACTCGTCAATCTTCTCGGGGAAAGTATGAATGAAGGCTTGCACGCGGTCCAGAAAATCCAGCGGCGGCTCCATCGACAATCCGCCAATGCGAATGTAGCTGGTCATCATCCGCTGCCCGGCCACAGCCTCAAAGAGGCGAAGAATCTCCTCGCGTTCGCGGAAGGTGTAGAGAAACACCGTCAGGGCGCCGATGTCCATGGCGTGCGTGCCCAGCCAGATCAGGTGCGAATTCAGCCGGCTCAGCTCCGCCAGTAACACCCGCATCCACTGGGCTTTCGAGGGAATCTCGAGCCCCAGCAACTTCTCCACAGCCAGCGCGTAGCACAGGTTGTTTGAAAGCGGGTCAAGATAGTTGATGCGGTCGGTAAGCGGCACCACCTGCTGGTAGAACTTGGCTTCGCAGGTCTTCTCGATGCCCGTGTGCAGGTAACCGATCTCCGGATAAATCCTGACGATGATCTCGCCGTCAATCTCCAGCACCAGGCGCAGAACCCCGTGCGTAGCCGGGTGCTGCGGCCCCATGTTGACAACCATGTGCTGGTCTTTGGCGCCTTGCGCCGCTTCAAGGGTAGGCATGCCTGCGGGCTCGGCCATCAGCGGTACCCCTCCACCGGATAGTCTTTGCGCAGCGGATGGCCTTTCCAGTCATCGGGCATCAGGATGCGGCGCAGGTTCGGATGGCCTTCAAAGCGGATTCCAAACAGATCGAAGACTTCGCGCTCGTAAAAGTTGGCGCCCGCCCAAAGCGAGGTGATCGACTCGACAGAGGGATCGTCTCCGTGCACCAGAACCCGCAGGCGGATCCGCTCCATCAACGAATGAGAAAGAATGTGATAGCTCAACTGGAAGCGGGGCGACGCCGGAAACCAGTCGACGGCCGTCATGTCCTCGAAGAAGTTGTAGCCGGCTGCCTGCAGGCTTGCTGCCGCGGCGCGAATCTGATCGGACGCAATCGTGAGCGTAAGTTCGTTGAAGTCGAATCGAGCGTCTTCGAGACCTGCCGCATTCCAGGCCAGAATCGCCTTGACCGCCGGATGATCCGGAAGTCCTTCAAGAACCGCGGCTCTGCCTGCCAATGTCGGTCTAAGCGCTTCGGGCATTACAGATCCGCCCTATCCTGGCTCCAGTTCAGGACGCCCTTGCGCACAATATAGTAGAGACCCACAGCCACAAAACCCAGGTAGACCAGCATCTCCCAAAATCCGAAGAGACGCGATCCGGTGATTGCCGGAAGTTTTCGGTAGATCACCGCCCAGGGCATCATGAAGACGGCTTCCACATCGAACAGGATGAACAGCACGGCGACCAGGTAAAAGCGTACGCTGAAACGCCCTCGCGCATCCCCGACTGCCTCGATGCCGCACTCATAGGCTTCCAGTTTGACCCGGGTATTGCGATGGCGGCCGACGAACCAAGAGGCCGTCACCATCCCCAGCCCGAGTAGAAACGCGGCGGCAATCTGCATCAGCAGCGGAAGGTACTGCCAGTAATACGGAGTATTGGGAACCATCGCCGCCCAGTCCGGAATAAATCCAGCTAAGATGGCACCCGCCCTGCGAGAACGACGTACATCCCCTGAAAGGGTGCTGGTTTGAGCTTAGGTTTTCAGGCTCGTCCCGTCAAGGCAGCCCCGGGGGCCTCAAACGAGAGGATTTGCCCCGCATGGGATGAATTTTTGCCTACGGTCCCTATTTCCAGAGGAATGCGGTCGAATCGCTGCCGATGAGATTGTCGTGGAATCTGTGGATGGCCACCCACGGCTTTGGCGACATCCCTGAATGCACCGTTTCGGTACAGGATCGTGCCACGAGCTTTTTAGGGAAGCGTTACCTCCGTCATCTGAAAACAATGCCTTCGGAGTCGAAGAACTGAATGAGGATAGAAACCATGGCAGCTACCACCACCGGCTTTCCGTTGCCCATCTCTTCGGCAGCCCCCCACGCCGCTTGTGTCCCCGTCAATCGCCGGCGCAGCATCAGCCCGCAGGCGGGGCACGCCCTTGTGATCCTCGGTCACGCGATCGAGTACCTTACAGATGAGTTTGTTCATAAGGGCGGATCGTATTCCCCCGACAACGGCCAATTACAGGCTGTCCAACTGCTGATGGCGCTCAATCGCCAGGTTTATTTCGAGTGTCCCGAGGTTCCTCACTTCAGCGAGCGCCTCCGCTCTTTGTTTGGCTTTCATGTGAATTAGCGCCCTTATTGGCCCAGGATCAGGAGGGCGAAGAGCACCAGCCAGGCCACAGCCATCGTGTGCCAGTACCATGCAGTAGCATCCACGGCGATCTGCCGGGCCTCCACTCGCTTGAACCACCCCAACGCGCAGACACAGAGCAGCAGCGCGACAATGCCCATCGCTAAATGGGTGGCATGCAACCCGGTAATGATGTAAAAAAAGTAGCTCGCTGGAGTCGCCCAGCGATCGAAGGCAAAGCCCTGCGCGGTCAACTGCCTCCATGCAGCGGCCTGGCCCAGGAGAAACAGCAGGCCCAGCGCCAGGGTCGCCGCCAGCCACGGTTTGGCGCGGCGAAGCGCCGGCCGGCCCAGGCCCAGCCACTCCTCCAGAACGTCGATCTCGCGAAAGATATGCGCCCGGGCAACTTCCATCGTCAGGCTGCTCAGAATCAGAACCGCTGTATTGAGAAAGAGAAGAGGCGGCAGCAGCACAGGATGCCAGTCGCCGATCTGGCGCAGTGTCCTCGCGTCCATGTGCGTGCTTGCCTGGCGCGCGTAAAACAACGCAACCAGCACGACGAAGAACATCATGTCGCCCGCAAGCGCACAAAAAACAAAGGTCCGCGTGCGGTACAAGAGATCGCGCGGACCCCCGCGAGGCGGTTGCCAATCGTCGTCGCCGCCACCGCCACCGCCTCCGGTTGGGCGCCGGGCCACAGGCGGTTTGCCGCCAAACCCTGGCTCTTTCCGTTCAATCTCCGCGGGGGTGGGAGTAAAAATGGAAGGCATACCGGGCCTCTGTGAGATTGAGGTTACACTGACTTTGGCTTGGACGCACCGAGAATCGAAACGGGATGTATCAGTTTGCGGGACCCGCCGCAGGCCGCGGACGCCGCCTTTGGCGCAATTCATTAAGTTACGCTAGAGCGGCCAGGATTGCCCTACCCAGAAAGCAATGCACTTAAGTCGACCCGACCTCAAGAAGGGGCGGCCCGGCACAAAGCGCCAAGGGCATCCTTAACCTGAAGCCGTTCTAACTTCACTCGCCGCTGACGATCTTGACAAAAGCCTCATGCACTCGCCGGTCAGAGGAAAGTTCGGGGTGAAACGTGGCCGCCATCATCGTTCCCTGCCTCACCAGCACAGGCGCGCCGTCGCGGCGGGCAAGAACTTGAACTCCCGCACCGGTCGAGACAATCCGCGGGGCTCGAATGAAAACCATCTCGAGTGGACCGCCGGCCAGAGCGGTCTGCGCGGTCAGGATGGCGGAATCGATCTGGCGCCCGTAGGCGTTGCGTTCAACCACGGCATCGAGAACGCCCAGGCTGCGCTGGGCTGGGTTGAGCACCTCGCGGGCCAGAAGAATGGTTCCTGCGCATGTCCCGAACACGGGCCGCTTGTCGCAAAACGCTTTGAGGGTTTCAAAGAACCCGCGTTTCTCAAGAAACTTGAGCATGGTTGTCGACTCACCGCCAGGCAAAATCAATCCATCCAGCTGTCTAAGCTGGTCCGGATCGCGAACCTCGCAGGCAACTGCGCCCGTCTCTGAAAGAGCCGCCGCGTGAGCAGCGTAATCGCCCTGAATCGCCAATACGCCAATGCGCGGCAAGGTGCGTACTTTCGTCAACCCCGCTGCTCCTGTCTACCAGCCGCGGGTCTGCAGAAGCTGAGACTGCTCGATTGCGGCAGCGGCCAGGCCCTTCATGGTGCCCGTCACCTGCTCGCTCACTTCGGCCAGAATCTTGGGGTCGTTGTAGTGCGTGGTGGCGACGACGATTGCCTTGGCTCGTGAGACAGCCTCCGCCCGCTCCTTGGGGTCATTCTCCACATCGAGCGGCGTGGCTCGTTCCTTCATGAAGATTCCCGAGCCGACAAAGATGGCTTCGGCGCCCAGTTGCATCATCAAGGCCGCGTCGGCCGGGGTGGCGATGCCGCCGGCGGAGAAGTTGGGCACCGGCAGTTTGCCGGCCAGAGCCACCATGCGCACCAGTTCGTAAGGCGCCTGATGTTCCTTGGCCGCGGCGTAAAGCTCCTGCTCGGAGAGCACCGTCAGGATCCTCATCTCTTTCACAATCTGGCGCATATGCTGCACCGCGTGGACTACGTCGCCGGTGCCGGCCTCGCCCTTGGTGCGGATCATCGCCGCACCCTCGGCGATGCGGCGCAGGGCCTCGCCCAAATTCCGCGCGCCGCACACGAAGGGTGTGGTAAATGCATGCTTGTCGATGTGGTGGGCTTCATCGGCGGGCGTGAGAACCTCGCTCTCGTCGATAAAGTCCACGCCCAGCTCCTGCAGGATCTGGGCCTCGGCGAAGTGGCCGATGCGGGCCTTGGCCATGACTGGGATGGACACGGCACGGATGATTTCCCTGATCAGGCTGGGCTTGGCCATCCGGGCAACGCCGCCTTCGGCGCGGATCATGGCCGGAACACGCTCCAGCGCCATCACCGAGACCGCGCCTGATTCTTCCGCGATCCGGGCCTGCTCCACGTTCATCACGTCCATGATGACGCCGCCCTTCAGCATTTCAGCCAGACCCACCTTCAGGCGCAGGCTGGTTCCAGTAAAACCCTTATTTTCATTCTGTTCAGGCATTTTCTTCAACCTCGATTCAAAACCGCCCCAGCCCGGAAATCGCCCGCCATCCGCCCGGAAAACCTGGGATTGCTATCCCTTTCAGTGTAGCAGCGATCCGGCTGTCGGGCTGAACGCGGGCGGGGGTGACGCTCCCATGCGAGGCCCTTGATTATTTTCTTCCAATCTCCCCGAACACCTTCTGGCCCTCTTTATGCATGGTTTCCAACCAAATGGCTGCATCGCAATCACTTCCGAAGCAGGTAACCACACAAGCCATCGCTGCGGAAGCGCATGGCGCAAAAGAGAGTGCAAATGGCCAGGCGCTGGTCACCGTCCCTCCCCAGGAGCCGGAGTCGGATGAATCGTTCGCATTTCCCGCGCCTGTGTCGCTGCTGCCCGTGGAACTCGATGTTGCGGTTCCGGTGCGTGAGTTCCGGGTGCGCAACCTGTTGGCATTAGAACCCGGCCAGTTGATTCAGTCGCAATGGGGAAACGGTGAGGACGTGCCGCTGGCCTCGGGAGAGGTGCAACTGGCATGGAGCGAGTTCGAGGTCATCGAATCGTGGCTGGCGGTCCGGGTGACGCGGCTGGCGTAAGAGAACGGACGGCCTTTTGCAATCAGAGAAAGGCCCAATCAGTCTCGGAGAGGCCCAACAAGTCTCGCCTGGAGGGCCATGGACAGGGAAGGTCCGGGTATGAAGGAAGACGGCAAGGGGGGAAGCGCGCTGAGGACGGGGCCACAAAACGGACTGGCCGCAAGGCTGGCGATACGGCTTATGGACCGGCTGCGCGGCCCGCGGCGGCTGCATCCGCGGTTGGAACTTGTGGACCGGATTGCACTGGCTCCGCGCCAATCGCTGGCCCTTGTGGAAGCCGAGGGGCGCCGCTTTCTCGTGGCCACCTCGGCGGACAGCAGCCCCGCTTTTTACCCTCTTGACGGTCGTTCACGCCCCACCGAGCCAGGTCCAGCGCAGCATCGCGCCCCGAGGGTCTCATGGTAGCGCTGATGGCGGCGGCAGAAACCGCTTCGGCCGGGGCCGCTCCCCTGTTGCCCGATCTCAATGCCCATCTGCGCCCCTCCGATTCCACGCCCTGGACCATCCTCCTGGTCCTGACGCTGATCACGCTGCTTCCGGCAATCCTGATGTGCATGACCCCGCTGGTGCGCCTGCTGGTGGTCTTCCACTTCCTGCGCCAGGCGCTGGGGACACAGACCGCGCCCTCGAACTCCACCCTGATGGGCCTGGCGTTGATGATGACCTGGTTTCTGATGACCCCGGTGTTGAACCAGGTGGATGCGCAGGCGGTCGAGCCCTTTCGCCAGGGCCAGATCACAGGATGGCAGGCCATCGACCAGGGCGCCCAGCCCATAAAGCGATTTCTGTTGCACTACGCGCGTGAAAAAGATCTGGCCCTGTTCACCGCTGCCGGGCAGATTCCGCGCCCCAACACCGCCGAAGATCTGCCCATGCGCGTCGTTGTGCCGGCGTACGTGCTCTCCGAACTCAAGGCCGGCTTTGCGATCGGGGCCGTTCTCTATCTCCCGTTTCTCCTGATTGACATGGTGACCGCCGCCATCACCACCTCGATCGGCATGTTCCAGCTGCCGCCGGTTGTCGTCTCCACGCCGTTGAAGATCCTGCTGTTTGTGATGGTGGACGGCTGGAATCTGCTGGCTAACTCGCTCTTGAAGAGCTTCTGAAGGTTCCCGCATGACGCCCGATCTGGTCGCCGAGCTGCTTCGACAACTGATGAGAGAGGCCATGATCCTGGCCGCCCCGCTGCTGATTGCGGCGGCGCTGCTGAGTTTTGTGCTGAGCCTGGTGCAGACCCTCACCAGCCTCCAGGAACAGTCGCTGACTTCGGTTCCCAGGCTGGCGGCCATCGCCATGATTCTGCTGGTCGGCATGCCGTGGTTTCTGGAGAGGCTGGCCGCGTACACGCGCCTGCTGCTCGGCGATTTTCACCGTTACCTGGGATGAGCCGGGCGCCTGACCGAATCGCCGGCGTGCTCTCGGAAAGACAGGTCGGACCATCAAAGGAAACTCACGTTGCACCGGGGGCTCGAAGGCGGAAGATGGTCGATTGGACGACATTTCTGAGCGCGATGACCCTGGGCCTGGTCCGGGTGAGCGGGGTTGTGCTCTTCGCCCCGTTTTTCTCCTCGACGGCGATCCCCATCCGTGTCAAGGCCGTGTTCGTCGGCGCAGTGGCCTTTCTGCTGGCGCCGCTGGTGGCCGCGCTGCCCGGGGCCCGCGTCTCGATCGGGTTTTCGTCTTTGCTGGGCGAACTGGCGGTGGGGCTGGTCTATGGCCTTTTGCTGGCGCTGATGAACGAGATGCTGCTGTTTGCCGGCCAGGTCGCCGGCCTCCAGTTCAGCTTCTCCCTGGTCAACCTGCTTGACCCCTCTTCGAGCATCCAGACGCCTCTGCTGGGCGAGCTGTTCCAGTTGATGGGCACCCTGGTCGTGATTGCCGCGGGCCTCGACCGCATCCTGCTGGCCTCGATGGTGCGCAGTTTTCGAGTGGTGCCCCTGGGCACATACGCCCTGGCGCCGCCTGCCGCCCTGGCGATCGTGCGCGCCGCCTCAGGCATCTTTCTGGCGGCAATCGAGCTGGCAGCGCCCGTTCTTGCGGCCACCTTGCTGGTTGAAGTCGCCGTGGCCCTGCTCGGCAAGCTGAATCCGCAGCTGCCGGTGATGAGCCTTACCGTACCTCTGAAAACTTTGACCGGCTTTGTGCTTCTGACCGGCGCGCTGGCCCTCTGGCCCAGGTTCATTGAGGCGCGTTTCGACGGCCTGCTCGATATGGCGGAACGGCTGATCGCCATTCCCGGCCCGGTTCAGGGCCTGGGAGGATAGCCGATGCCCGGAGAGCGCACCGAACAGGCCACGCAACACCGCCGCGAGAAAGCCCGCCGCGAAGGCGATCTGCTGCACAGCCGTGAGTTCTCGGCCGCGGCGGGAACCCTGGCAGGCGTGCTTGCGCTGGGAGCTCTGGGCGCCCGGGCTCTGGTGGTCTGGCGCGCGGACTTTGCCGCCTTCCTCAACTTCGGAGCCGCGGCGCGCTGGGAGCCGGCGCAATTGGAGCCCACACTGGCGGCCCTGCGCCGTCTGTCTGTGAGTGTTCTAACATTCCCGGCCCTGGTCATGGCTTCCGTTGCGGGCGCGGCACTGGCCGCCGGGGTTCTCCAAACCGGCGGCATCAACATCCATGCCGGGGCGATCGGCTTCAAGCTGGACCGGATCAACCCGGTATCTAACATCAAGAACCTGTTTTCGCTTCGTGCCGCGGCGCGGCTTTTGAAGTCCATGCTTCCGGCCGGCCTGCTGGGGGTCTATGCCGTGCAGCGGATCGCCCGCCAGCTCACCCTGCCGCCCTTCTCGACAGACCGGCTGGAGCGCCTGGGCCCCGACGTGTACGGCCTGCTGCTGGCTGCCGCCTGGCTGCTTTTTATCTGGTCGGCCGTGGACTACCTGGTCGAGTGGCAGAGCCGTGAATCGCGGCTCAAGATGAGCAAGCAGGACATGCGCGACGAGTTCAAGGAGACCGAGGGCAGTCCCCAGATTCGCAGCCGCATCCGCGGACTGCAGCGCCAGATGCGCCGCCGTCGCGTCAAGGCCGACGTGTCGAAGGCCGCCGTTGTGCTCACCAACCCCACCCACTATGCCGTGGCCCTGGGCTTCGACTTCGCCACCATGGAGGCGCCCCGGGTCGTGGCCAAGGGAAGAAACCTGCTGGCCGAAGAGATCAAGGCGGAGGCCCGCTGGGCCGGGGTGCCGATTCTTGAGAACCCGCCGCTGGCCCGCTCTCTCTACCGTTCCGTCGAGGTGGGCCAGCCGATCCCGGTCGACCTCTACGCCGCGGTGGCTTCGATCCTCGCCTTCCTCTACCGCCAGCGGGTGGAGGCCGAGTTGAAGGAGCGGCGCGCCCGCGAGGCCGCCGGGCGTTCCAACCAGCCGTGGACCAGCGGTCCCGGGACCGCACCCGCGCGAGGAGGCAATCGATGAGCGCCGGCGCCATGGCGGTCAACGCACTTCCGTCTCAATCCATCTGGAGGCGGCTGCGCGAGTATGTCCTGCCCCTGGCCGCGATCAGCGTGATCTTTGTCATGATCGTCCCGCTGCCGGCCGCGGGACTGGACTTCCTGCTGGCGCTTTCGATGGCCGCTTCGATCATCGTCTTCCTCTCGGCCATGCAGATCCGGCGCGCCGTCGAGCTGTCCGTCTTTCCCACGCTGCTGCTGTTGCTGACCCTCTTCCGCCTGGCGCTGAACATCGCCTCCAGCCGCCGCATTCTTCTCCACGGCTCCGAGGGCACCGCCGCCGCCGGCAAGGTGATCGAGGCCTTTGGCCAGTTCGTGGTGGGCGGCAACTACGTGGTCGGCTTCGTGCTCTTCCTGGCCCTGGTCGCCATTCAATTTCTGGTCGTCTCGCACGGCGCCGTCCGTACCGCCGAGGTCACCGCCCGCTTCACCCTCGACGCGCTGCCCGGCAAACAGATGGCCATCGATGCCGACATGAATGCCGGCCTGATCGATGAAGCCGAGGCGCGCCGCCGCCGCCAGGCCATCGCCCGCGAGGCCGAGTTCTACGGCGCCATGGACGGGGCGGCGCGCTTCAATCAGCGCGACTCTCTGGCCACCATCCTCATCACCGCCATCAACATCATTGCCGGCCTGCTGATCGGCACCCTGCAACAGGGTGTCGAACTGGCCGAGGCGGCCCGCACCTACACCGTGCTCACGGTCGGCGATGGGCTGGTCACGCTGATCCCCTCCCTGCTGGTTTCCGTGGCCGGAGGCATCACCCTCACGCGCGCCAACTCGGCCGGGATGCTCGGAGGCGAGATCCGCCAGCAGTTGCTGGCTCGACCCGCCACGCTCTATCTCGCCAGCCTGGTCTCCGGCGCCATGTGCCTGATCCCGGGGCTTCCGAAGCTGACCTTTTTCATCGTGGCTGCCGGTTTGTTCTGGGGAGGCCGCCGTCTGTCCGCCGAAGCCGCCACGGCGCCCGCGCCGGAGCTGGCGGGAGGCGAAAAGAAGAAGGCGGAGACCGGGCAGGCATCCGACCTCGCCTCGCTTCTCCGCCTCGAGGCTCTGACGCTGGAGATCGGTTTTCAACTGATTCCCCTGGTCGATGAAAAGCAGGGAGGGCTGTTGTTGAGCCGCGTCCGCTCGCTGCGCCGCCTTCTCTCCTCCGAGTTGGGATTTCTGGTCCCGCCCGTGCATATCTCCGACAATCTCCGCCTCCGGCCGCGCGAATACCTGTTCTCGCTGAAAGGGATCGAGATCGGCCGCTGGCAGACCGAGGGCACCCAGCTTCTTGCGGTCTCGGGCGATCCCGGGCGCCGGCCCCTGACCGGCAAGGAGGCGCGCGAGCCGGCCTTCGGCGTTCCCGCCATCTGGATTGCCCCGGCGATGGAGGATCAGGCCATCGCCGCGGGGTATTCGGTGGTGGACGCGGTTACGGTGATCACCACCCATCTGGGCGAACTGGTGCGCCAGCACGCCTGGGAGCTGCTGGGAAGAGCCGAGACCAAGCGCCTGATGGACTCGTTGAACGAGAGTCATCCCAAGCTGCTCGAAGAGCTGGTTCCCAAGCTGCTGACCCTGGGCGAGGTGGGCCGCGTGCTCGAACAGCTTCTGCGCGAGCGGGTTTCGATCCGCGATCTGGGCACGATTCTCGAGGCGCTCCTCGAGACGGCGCAGGTCAACAAGAATGTCGTTGCCCTGGTCGAGGCCTCCCGCCAGGCGCTGGGCAGGCGGCTGGTCCAGCCGCTTCTCGACGGCGAGGGCCAACTGCCCGTCCTGCTGCTGGACCCCGCGCTCGAAGAAGAAATTCAGGCCACGCTCGCGCCCGAGTCCGCCGGCCGGCTGCTGACCGCGGCTCCCACGTCCGGGGTTCCGGTATTGCGCCGCCTGACCGATTCTTTGAGGCAACTCATCGGTTCCGCCTCCGCTGCGGCTTTGCCCGTGCTTCTTTGCCCTAGTCCCGCGCGCTATCACGTCAAGCGCTGGCTCGATCCGGTTTTGCCCAGGCTGGCGGTTGTGGCCGCCGGAGAGATTCCTCCAGAGACCCGCCTGCGCCCGGTGGGGACAGTGCGCTAGCGGTTCCCGGGCGGGTTGGGGCGGGGCGGGTTTGGAAGAGACATGGGCGGCGAAGGCACAGCGGAAGGAAGCGGGAGGCAGCAATGGCACTTGAAGCGTTAGCCGCGGGAACAAACCGCAGGACAGTCCGCCGGGGCCCGGCCGGAGGAGGGTATCCTCCCGGCGTGGCAGCGACGCCGGCTCTCAACAGCGAGCAGGAGCGCATTCTGCTCGAACACCTGCCGATCGTGCGCTTTCTTGCCCGCCGCATTCACGAACGCCTTCCCCAGCATGTGGACATTGAAGATCTGGTCTCGGCCGGCGTCGTGGGGCTGATGGATGCCTTTGCCAAGTTCGATCCTGAAAAAAAGGTGCAGTTTCGCAGTTACGCGCAGTTCCGCATCCGCGGCGCGATTCTCGACAGCCTGAGAACTCTCGACTGGAGTCCGCGCGAGCTGCGCCGCAAGGGCCGCGCCGTCGAAGAGGCCATCCGGGCGCTGACCGCGCGCGCCGGCCGCGCGCCGGGCGAGTCCGAGGTGGCTGCGGAGCTGGGACTGCCTCTGGAGGAGTATCAACTCTTGCTGGGCGACTTGAAGGGTCTCGAGATCGGCACGCTCCATATGGAGCGCAACGAGGACTCGGGCGAGGAGGAGCTTGCGTATGTGCCGGGCAATCCTGAGGAGGATCCGCTCTTCCGCTGCCTGCGCGGCGAACTCGAAGAGCGGCTCAGCGACGCCATCGCCAACCTGCCCGACCGGGAACGGCTGGTGATGACCCTTTATTACTACGAAGAGATGACCATGCGCGAGATCGGTCTGGCTCTCGGGGTGGTCGAGTCCAGGGTTTCGCAGGTCCACGCCTCGGCCGTCGTCCACTTGCGCAGCGCCCTCAAGGATCTCGGCGCGCGGGGCGCCTTTGACAGGACCCCGCCGCAGCACGCGCCGCAACGCCAGCGCCGCGCCGGGGCATGACCGTGAGATCGGCTGCGCGTGAGGGCCGAGCCGCGGACGGAGAATGGGAAGGAATGGACTCTTGATCGAGAAGACGCTCAAGCAGGATGAGATCGATGCGCTGTTCTCGGCCGCGCGCAGCTCCACGCCGGATACGCCGAAGGGCGAGATCCGGGCCAAGGTCGTGCCCTACAGCTTTTCCTCGGCGGGGCAGATCTCCACCGACCAGTTGCGCGCCATCAGCATGCTCAACGACCTGTTTGCCCGCAACCTCACCCACAATCTTGCTGCCTGGCTGCGCACCCGCTTTCAGGTCAACCTGGTCTCCGCCGAGCAGATTCAGTTCAACGAATTCCTGCTTCGCATTCCCGAGATCAGCTACGTGGCTTCGGTGCGGCTGGAGCCTCTGGGAGCGCTCGCGGTGCTGCAACTGGACCTCGGTCTCGCGCCTCCCATGATCGATCTTCTGCTGGGCGGCGAAGGGAAGGATGGGCCCTTGCGCGAGCTCACCGACATTGAAGAGTCGATCCTCGCCAGCGTGGTCGAAATCATCTGCCGCGAACTGACCGCCGCCTGGCAACCGGTGGGCCTCAGCTTCAACTTCGAGCGCCGCCAGATGCATACCCAGGTGGCCCGGGTGATCTCCGTCAACGAAAAAACCCTTTGCCTCAGCTTTGAAATTCGCATGCCGCACAGCTCCGGCCTGCTCAATCTGGCCTTTCCCGCGGTGGTTGCCAACACCATCCTGCGCCGGCTTACCTCGGACTGGGGACGGCGCCGCCGCCACGCCGGAGACGCGCGGACCCGGATGGCCGCCGCCGCGCGCAGAATTCGCTTTGGCTGTTCGCTGCAGTTGCCGTCGGTGCGTCTGGCCGCGAGCGTCATCGAGAATCTGGTACCCGGCAGCATCCTGCACCTCGATCTGGCGGCCAATACGCTCCCGGTTCTCCGGGTGGGCGGCCAGACGATCTGCGCGGCCCAGGCCGTCCGCCTGGGCCCCCATCGCGCTGCCCGCTACGAACGCTCGGCGCTGGAGGCTGACCAATGAGCACCTTCATCGACTGTTGGGTCAAAGTGGCGGCGGACCTGTTTCATCAGGCCCTGGCCGGGGAGCCGGACCTGGTCGACTCTCCCCCGGCTGCGCTGCCGGCGGGTTCCTTGGAGTGGGTCGCAACCCTCGCAGGGGACGAGCAAGGACAGTTTGCCTTCGGGTTCGATGCCGCGATTCTGGAAGCCCCGCTTCTGGGAGAAGGCGTGGATCAGAAGGCCGGCTGGAAAGAGTTGCTGCGGGAGACGCTCGATGCGGCCTGCGGGGAACTGCTGGCCAGCTCAGGCACGAAATGCCGCGTCGAGAAGGTCGAGGAAGCCTCGCTTGAAACGGGAACCCCGCGCGCCTTTCAGTTGACGGCCGGCCAGCACTCCTGGACGATCCTGGTGCGGGACCAGGTGCGTGCGCCCGCGCTGCCGGTCGGGGCCAAAATCGTCGAACCGTCCCCGCCCGCGGCTGCCTCGCCGCTCACCCCGGGTCTCGAACTGCTGCTCGACGTCGAGTTGGAGGCGTCGCTGCGGTTTGGATGCCGGGAGATGCCGCTGGGGGAGATCCTCGATCTCGGTCCCGGCGATGTAGTCCAGCTCGATCGCCATGTGTCGGATCCCGTCGACCTGATCGTGGGCGACAAAATTGTTGCCCGGGGAGAAGTGGTGCTGGTCAACGGAAACTTTGGCCTGCGCGTCACCGAGGTCTCCGCTCCCAAAAGACGTCTGGAGAGCATTCGATGCCTGTTCTGAGCCGGAACTCCGGCCGCTCCGCGCCTCCGGCCGCCCGGGAGTTGGACCTCGGAGGCGAGACGGCGCTGGCCCCTAACGCATTCCGAGGGCGGGAAGGTGTCTCCGGCCGGGCAAAACCGGGTCTCTTTACGATGTGTTCCAACCCCGGCTGCGGCTCGGGATGGTTAAAGCTCTGGCGGAGCCGGGCGGTTCCGGTCTTCGAGGGTGGCTGGAGCTGCTCGGGCGCATGCACCGCCCTTCTTGTCGAGGCCGCCTTGCGGCGGGAGGTCGAGGCGCGGGGAACCGCGGTCGAAACCCACCACCACCGGGTTCCGCTCGGTCTCGCCATGCTCGAGCAGGGTTGGATCACCAACCCCCAGCTGCGTCTGGCTTTGGAGGCGCAAAAGACGGCAGGAGGCGGCCGCCTGGGCCACTGGCTGGTGCGCCAGCAGGGGGTGAACGAACAGTTGGTCACCAGGGGGCTGGGTCTGCAGTGGAGCTGCCCGGTGCTGGGGCTGGAACTCCACGACCCGGAAGGTCTCACCGCGCTTCTGCCCCGGTTCTTCATCGATGCCTTTGGCGCGCTTCCTCTGCGCGTGGCCGCGGAGCGGATTCTTTATCTCGGCTTTGAGGCCCGGCTCGACCCCGTCCTGGCCCTGGCGGTGGAGCGGATGACCGGGTTGCGCGTCGAGAGCGGCGTGGTGCAGGAATCCCACTTTGGACCGGCGCATCGGAGGATGCTGAGGGCGGAATTTCCGCCTGTGGAGCTGATCGAGGCCGCCTCGGAACCGGTGCTGGCGCAGGCGCTTGCACGGCGCCTGGAAAAAGCCCGTCCGGTCGCTTCCCGGCTGGTGAGGGTCCACGACTGCCTCTGGTTGAGGATGTGGGTCTCTGCCCAGAAAGGACCGCTGCCCTCCATCGCGCAGGTCAGGGACGTGATCTGCTCGCTTCACACGCAGTAAAACCGCGTTCGGTTCGTCGTTTCCGCAAAGAATCTTTCATGGATTCTTGAGAAATGCCGATAAGGACCTCAGCAGAGGAGCTTGGGCATGAGTGAGATTCGAGCCTTGATTGTTGACGATTCCTCCGTAATGCGCAAGATTGTGGAGCGCACCTTGCGGCAGGCCGGCCTTGACCCTCTGGTGGTCTGTGAGGCCGGCAGCGGCACGGAGGGGTTGGAGCTTTTGAAGACCCGCCAGGTGGATCTGATTCTCTCCGACATCAACATGCCCTCGATGGACGGGCTGGAGTTTTTGCGCCAGATTCACGCCCAAAACCTGGCCCCTGGCGTTCCTGTGGTCATGATCACCACCGAGTCCAGCGAGGAGCACGTCAAGCAGGCGATTCAGGCCGGCGCACGGGGATACATCCGCAAGCCGTTCACCGCCGAGCAGGTCAAGGAACGGGTCTTGCCGCTGGTGCATCCAGCCTGACCGAGAGGCAAAAAGATGCTGTTGAATGGAGTGCGGAAGGCCGCGATCGCGAACAGGCGGGAAGGCGGCGAAATCGAAATGGAGCCCGGAATGGCCGTATCGTTGCGCGAATCCCTGCCCCAGGTCTCAGATCCCAGAAACCTGGATGCGAGCGTGGAAGAGGTTTTCCAACTCATGTTGGGCGTGCAATGCCGCCGCGACGGAGCGCCGGCAGCCCGGGACACGGAGTCGGTGACCGCGGTGGTCGGATTTGGCGGACTGCTCAGCGGAGCCTGCGTCTTCTCGAGCAACCAGGCGACGGCCCTCGAGATCGCCGCATTGATGACCGGAATGGAGTTTCACGAGATTGACGACACGGTGAAGGACGGCATCGGGGAGATCTGCAATATGCTCGCGGGCGCCTGGAAAGGCAAGGTTCCCGAACTGGCCGCAAACTGCGGGCTCTCCGTGCCGGCCGTCATCACCGGGCGCGACTACAGGCTCCATGTCCAGGCCCCCGAGTTTCAGCTCCATCATCTCTACCGCTTTAAGGAATCCTCCTTTGACGTCACCATCGTTTGCGACGGACTGCAGTAACTCTGCCCCTCCGGCAGTCTAGGAGAGGAGGCCGATGCGTCTTGAGCGGGTCAGGATACGATGCCGATGCGTCTTGAACAGTTCAGGAAATGAGGCCGAGGCGTCTTGAGCGGTTTAGGAAACGATGCTGAGGCGTCTTGAGCAGTTCAGGAGATGATATCGGCCGAAGCGGCTTCACCAGTTCAGAAAATGACGTCGACGCGCCTTGGCAGCCGTTTTGGGAAAGGACGCGGACCGAAGCGCACACGCACGGCGGCGCGACCAACAGGCCGTGGCAACCAGCAAGCCTCGCCCTGGTCCGCGTGCCGGCCTCTTCGCTTTGAAATCCCCACGGTCCCTCAATAAATTGCTTTAATCCTTCCACCCCCTGTTCCGGTCGTCCATCTGCAAGCTCACCGCCGGGAGGGGATTCCATGGACAGCGGCTATTACGCGGCCATGACCGGGTTGGTGGCGCGATTCCAGGCTCTCGATACGGCCGCCGCCAACCTTGCCAATGCGCAGACGCCGGGGTACCGGGCGGAGCGGGAGTACTTCCGCTCCGCGCTTCTGGGTCCCGACGCTCTGGACTCGCAACTGGGCCGCACCGTCAACAACTACGGTCTTCTGGGCGGCGACCGGCTAAGCATGGCGCAGGGCGCGCTCCAGTCCACCGGCAATCCTCTCGATCTGGCCATCGAGGGAGACGGATTCTTTCAGATTCAGACATCCAACGGCCCCCGCTACACGCGCGACGGCAGCTTTCGCCGCGCCCCGAATGGGCAGCTGGTGACCGCGGCGGGAGAGCCGGTGCTCTCCTCTGCCGGCCTGGCAATTGCGATGCCGCCCGGGGAAATCTCGGTGGGGGACGACGGGGTCCTCTCCTCGGCGGGTGGCACGGTGGCGACGGTTGGGGTCTTCAGCTTCCCTAAAGGCAGCGAACTGGTCCCCGAGGGGGCCAACCGCTACATGGCGCCTTCCGGGGTTGTGCCCGTCGCGGCGAAGGGTGCCGCTGTTCATCAGGGAGCCCTGGAGGCGGCCAATCAGGATGTGATCCAGGGCTCGCTCGACCTGATCGTCATGCAGCGCCAGGCGGAGATGATGCAGAAAGCTCTTACCACGTTTCACACCGAGTTCAACAAAATTGCCACCGAGGATCTGCCCAGAGTGTGACGGCAACCGGCCGGCCGGAGATGAGGAGAAAAATGATTCGAGCCCTTTACACGGCAGCCAGCGGCATGAGCGCCCAGCAGATGAATCTGGACACCATCGCCAACAATCTCGCCAACTCGTCCACCACCGGCTTTCGCCAGTTGCGTCTGCAATTTCAGGACATGGTCTACCAGAACCTCGTGACGCCGGGAGCGGCGCAGAGCCAGAACACGGTTTCGGCCGGTTTGCAGATAGGGCTGGGCACAAAATCGGCGGCGACTGAAGTGATTACAACGCAGGGCGCGCTCAACGAAACAGACAACCCCCTCGATGTGGCCATTGAAGGCACCGGCTTCTTCCAGGTGCAGCGGCCCGACGGCACCATTGCCTATACGCGCGCCGGCCAGTTTCATCTCAACAACCAGGGCACCATCGTAACCACCGACGGCGATCCGGTGATCCCCACCATCACCATCCCCTCCAATGCCACCGCGGTCACCATCACCCAGTACGGCGTGGTCAACGCGACCCTGGCGGGGCAGCAGAATCCGTCGCAGCTCGGGCAGTTGCAGCTGGCCACGTTTCCCAACCCTGGAGGCCTTGAGAGCATGGGCTCGAACCTGCTGCAGGCAACGCTCAGCTCCGGCGATGCGGTGCTCGGCAACCCGGGAGGAACCGAAGGCATGGGAACCCTGCAGCAGGGTTACCTCGAAAACTCGAACGTCGATGTGGTCACCGAGTTTGTGCAGATGGTGCTCGCTCAGCGCGCCTACGAGTCCAACTCCAAAGTCATCAAGGCTGCCGACGATATGTATTCGCAAGTCAACAATATGACGCGGTGAACTTCATGAACTGGATCATAGATCGCGCCGGGTGCGTTGGTGGAAAAGGATGGCCGGGAAGGGGACTGATGCTTCTGGCCGTCACGTTTTCCTGGCTGGCCCACGGTCAGGGCGCAACCGGGGTTCGGGCCCCCGCGCACCTGATCCTGACCTCACGCTCGGAGTCCCTCTCCGGGCAATTCGCGGACGGCCGGGTGCTCCGCGAGATCGACGATCCGCACACCGGCGACCGCTGGTTGTTGATGCCTGACCCCGCCAACCCGGGCGGTCCAGGACGGCTGGTGCGATACGCGGCGCCGGGGCCCGACACGCCGGGACCCGCCACGCGCTCCGCCAGCCCAGCCGGCATGCACCCGGCCCCCGCCCCTGCGGTCGTGCCGGAGGCGTTGCTGCCGGTGATCCGCACCGGAGACTCACTCATCGTCGAAGAGAACACCGCGCGTGTCGAGGCGCGACTGGAGGCGATTGCGCTGGGGCCGGCGGCGAGCGGGTCGCCGTTCCTGGTTCGTTTGAGAATTGGCGGCAACGTGGTGCGGGCGGTGGCTCTGAGACCGGGCCGTGCGGCCTTTGCCGTGGAAACCGAGGCTCGCCCGTGAAGTCCCCATCGAAGTCGGTATCGGAATCTGTATCGAAGTCCATATCGGGGATCGCCGCGATTCTCTGCATCTCGGCCGTCCTTGCCGCGCCGCTTATGACCTCCGCCTCCAGCAAGAAGCCAAAATCAGCGGCCGCGGCCAAGGCGACCCCGCCTGAAACGGCCTTGAGCGCCTATATCCAGCGGGTGCGCGCGCAGCAGGCGGCCGAGGTTAGGACACCCGGATCGATCTGGTGCCCCGAGGGGCTGTTGGTCCGCCTGGGCACCGATGCCAAGGCGGTTCGTCTGCACGATGTGGTTTCGATTGTGGTGACCGAGAGCCTGGCCGCCTCGACCGACGGTCAGGTCAAAAATTCCCGGGCCTCCAACGCCAGCTCCGGTCTCACCTCGCTGTTCGGCGCCCTCAAATCCTCAAACGCGCTGCAGAATCTGGCCGGAATGACCGCGGCCTCCGGCCTCTCGGCCCAGGGACAGAGCACCACCAGCTCAAGCCTTGCCACAACCTTCGGCGCCGAAGTCGTCGACGTGCTTCCCAATGGAATGCTGGTGGTGCAGGCCACCCGCCAGTTGACTTTCTCGCAACAGACGCAACTCATCAAGCTGCGCGGGCTGGTTCGTCCTGAAGACGTCAGTGCGCAAAACGAGGTGCTGTCGACCGCCATGACCGATCTTGAACTCGAGGTAACGGGCAAAGGCATCGTCAACGATTCCACCTATAGGCAGAACCCATTGGTGCGCCTTCTCGAGAAGCTGGTTGTGTTTTGAGAGCGGAGGGTCCTGGGCCGGGAACGCGGAAAGGTTGGCCTCGGATGAGGCGGATTGAAGAGGGAATTTGAGGCGGATTGAACGGGGAATTTGGGGCGGATTGAGCAGGGAATCAAGGGAAAGAACCGGGGTACGGATGAGGAAAATCCTAACAAGAAACGGGGAACAGGCAAAAGGATGCGCGATGCGCAAGGTCTGGATCGAGAATAGGGGAACCCTCTTTGGCTGGTGGCACCTGGCCCTGCTGGTCTTCGCGGTCCTGACGGTAACCCCCTCTGCTGCCCAGAATGCCGGACAACTGGCCCGCGTCAAAGATGTTGCCACCATCGAAGGGATTCGCGACAACCAGCTCATCGGCTATGGCCTGGTGGTGGGGTTACGCGGCACCGGGGACAGCTCGCAAACCGTGTTTCCGGCGCAGACTCTGCTTTCGGTGCTGGAGCGGATGGGCGTCACCGTCCCTCAAACCGGCGCGAACAGCGCCAGCAACATGCAGGTCAAGAACATGGCCGGCGTCTTCGTTGTCGCCACGCTTCCACCCTTCAGCCAGCCCGGCAACAAGCTGGACGTAACCGTCTCCTCGGCCGGCGATGCGCGCTCGCTGGAAGGCGGCATCCTGCTGATGACCCCGCTCTATGGTCCCGACGGCCAGATCTTTGGCGAGGCGCAGGGAGCGCTGGTGCTGGGCGGTTACATGGCGGCGGCGGGGGGCAACAGCCATCAGATGAACCACCCCACCACGGCGCGCATCCCGGACGGGGCTCTTGTCGAGCGTCCAGTATCCCTCGATCTCAAGCAGATGCACACGGTCACCGTGGTGTTGAACGATGCCGACTTTCACACCGCCGAACGGATGGCCGCGGCCATTGATCGCACCCTGGGCTCCCCGCGCGCGCACACCATCGACAGCCGGCGGGTCGAAGTGCCCACCAAGCCCGATGAGGACGTTGCAGCCTTGCTCGACCAGGTGGAGTCGGTCGAAGTCGAAGTCTATCCGCGGGCCCGCGTGGTGGTGAATGAACGCACCGGAACAGTCGTGATTGGGGGCACGGTGCGCCTGCAGCCGGTTTCGATCCTCCACGGCGGCCTCTCGGTGAACGTGATCACGACGACCGAAGTCTCGCAACCCGGCCCCCTGTCTGCGGGGACCACCCAGGTGGTTCAGCAGACCAGCGTGCAGGCTCAGGACAAGCCGGTCAACCGGATTGATCTGAAACAAGGCGCCACGGTGGAGGATCTGGTCCAGGAATTGCAGCGCACAGGAGCGGGGGCGCGCGACGTGATCTCGATCCTGCAGGCGATGAAGGAGGCCGGCGCACTGGAGGCCGACCTGGAGGTGCTCTGATGCATCCCATCTCTGCGGCAGCGGCGGCGGCAACCACGGCAACGGCGCCACAGCCGCGTCTGGTGCGTGCTGCCCATGAATTTGAAGCGCAGATGATGAAGGAATTGCTGAAACCCATGACCGGCAAGGACGCGCTTACCGGCGAGGATGAAGAGGCCGGCGACGATACCGGCTCGAACGGCTCACTGACGGATTTTGCCTCTGAAGCCCTGGGACAGGCGCTCAGCCTGCGCGGAGGTTTCGGCATCGCGGACAGTATTATTCACGAGCTCTCCCATTCCGGTCATGTGCACGAAACCGGGAAGGTAATCTCAAAATTGCACGGCAATACCGCGAACTCCGTTCTCAAATGACTAAAGTGATTTGTACAGATGCCGATAGGCCAGTCAAGGAGCAATGTGTATGGACATTCGCAACAGCCTCGATGGATTACGGTCGCTCTTGGGAGTCAATCAGACGGCTCCGCCCGCAAGCGGCATCAAGAACAATCCAACCCCAGGCGGCAGTGCTCTTGGCGCCGATCAGGCGACGTTGAGCAGTGCCGGCAATGAAGTCTCGCTCACGGCCGGCGACGATGGCGTCCGGACCGACAAGGTTGCCGCCATCCAGTCGGCGCTTGCGGCCGGAACCTACAACGTGCCGGCTTCCGCGGTGGCGTCCAGAATGGTGGATGCGATGCTGAGCGCTCAAAGTTAAGCACAGGTCCGTCGTAGCGGAGGGAAGGTCCGCCGAGGGTTGGCCCTGGGGCAGCCAATCTGGTCTGGGAACGGGCTTGGCAGCGCGATGGGCAGACACTTGATCCTGGCCATGAGAAGGGAAGCAGGCAATGCAGGAAACTGGGGCGCGGCGAACGGATCCGCAACTGAAGGAACTGGTTGTGGAGGCATCGCGGGCGCTGGCGCGTCTCGATGCCGACCGGTTGGAGGAGCTTGCCCTGTCGTGCCAGGCACTGAACCGCGATTTGGAGCCCGCCAGCCGCGAGCAGCAGGAAGTTCTGGTCCGCCAGGCTCGCGAGGCCGCCGGTGATATGGCCACCTTTGCGCGCGTGCTCGAGGCGACGCGGGCGAATCTGCGCGTGATGCATCGGTTGCGGCAGATGCGTGACCATCCCTTGGAGTATGTCCCCCGGCAGGAGCCGCAGGCGGCAAAGACTGGGGGCCTGCATGGGGACAATTAACTCCGCCTTCAGCATCATGTCGGGAGCGCTCGATGCCGATCAGGCAGCCTTGAACGTGGTCGCCAACAATGTGGCCAACGCGAGCACCCCCGGATACACCGAAGAAACACCCGATTGGCGGGAGAACGATCCGATCTACGTGAACGGGGTCTCAATCGGGCAGGGCTCCTCGGTCACCGGCGCCACATCTCAGCGGGATAGCGTTCTGGAACAGCGGCTCGACCAGCAGCAGCAGTTGGCTTCGGCCTCCGGCTCCCGGCTCACGGCGCTCAATTCCATCCAGGCGCTGTTCACCCCTGACTCCGGTTCAACCAGCTCGGAAGCCGGGGACATCGGCAGCGATCTTACCAACTTTTTCAGCTCCTTTTCCTCTCTTGAAGCCAATCCCACCGACAGTTCCCTGCGCGAAAACGTGCTTTCGACGGCTGGCTCTTTGGCTGGCGACATATCGAACGCGGCGGCGAGCCTCAGCTCCCAGCAGTCGGCGCTTGACCAGGAGGCGACCGGAGTCGTGAGCCAGGTGAATGCACTCACGGGCGCTGTGGCCCAGTTGAACCAGCAGATCGAGTCCATCTCGCCCAACGCCGACGCCGGGACGCTCGAAGACCAGCGGCAGGAGGACTTGAGCCAGCTTTCGCAATTGATTGGCATCAACCAGACAGCGACGGATCACAATGGCCTTGAAGTTACGACCACATCCGGGCAGTTGCTCGTCTCTGATAACTCCAGCTACCAGCTCACCAGCGGAACAGTGAGCGGAGTGGCGCATTTCTATCTGGGAACCACCGACGTGACGGCCCAGTTGGCCACTGGAGGCGGCTCGCTCGGTGGCGATTTGACGGCGCGCGATCAGGATATCCCCAGCGTGCTGTCTTCGCTCGATCAGTTGGCCTATAGCGTCTCTACCCACGTAAATACGCTGAACAATGCGGGAACCGATCTGAATGGCGACAACGGGAACGCCGGCGATATTTTTTCCGCTCCGACGCAGGTCGCCGGCAGCGCCGCCTCGATGAGCGTGGTGATGACAGATCCCAACAACATCGCCGCTGCGGGACTGAACGACGGAACGGGCGACAACACAAACGCCACGGCAATGGCCAATCTGGGAAAAGGGGCGATCGTGGATGGACAATCCCCGACCGATTTCTATTCGAACTTTGTCACCACGCTGGGCTCGACCGTTTCCAGTGTCCAGACCGAGAATACCGCCCAGAACGCCTCGGTGACGCAATTGCAGACCCAGAACGACGCGATTTCCAGCGTCAATCTCAACGATGAGGCCTCTTCCATGACTCTGCTTGAGCGCAGCTACCAGGCAGCCTCTCAGGTCTTTACGATGCTGAACACGGTCATGGCGGCAGCCTTGAATCTGGGTGACCAGACAGCCGTCTCCTGAGGCGTCTGTTGGTCGACCACAGGGAAGGGCAAGACAGGGAAGGGCAAGAGACGGAAGGGCAAGACAGGGCGCTCGAGCAGACCGCCGGCGCGAGGAAGAAGCCAATGCACGTGGATCCGAACTATATTACAAACCTTTCCAGCGCCCTCGATCAGTCTCAGGCCTCGGAGCAGCAGTTGACCTCCGAGCTCTCCAGTGGTGTGCGTGTCACCTCTCTCAGCCAGGACCCCGTTTCTTCCGGTGAAAACGTGCTGCTGCTCAATCAGATTCAGCAGGACGATTCCTTTACGCAAAGTTCAAGCCTGGTGACGGGAAGTCTTCAGGTGGGCGACTCGGCCCTTGGCAGCGTTGTCGCGGAGCTGACGCAGGCCATTTCGCTGGCCACCAGCGCCAACAACGGCACCATGAATGCAAGCGACGTCAAGTCCATCGCCAACCAGATCTCCGGCATTCTTGACGAGGTGCAATCGCTGGCGAACACAAATTATCAAGGCCAATACGTCTTCGCGGGTGGCCAGACGTCGACCGCTCCGTTTTCCACCTCCACAACCAGCTCGCCCGGGGTCACCACCTATAGCGGCGATGAAGACGTGAATTATTTGCAGCTGCCCAACGGCCAGAAAATCCAGCTCAATATTCCCGGCGATCAAATTTTCTCCGCCTCCGGTTCCAGCGTCTTCGCGACGTTGAATAGCCTGGTGGCGGATTACTCCAGTGGCACCGTAGACACAGCTCAGGCCACAAAAGACACCGGCGCCTTAAGCACCGCTCTCAACTATGTCTCACAGCAGCGCGTGGTCATCGACAACTCCATCACTCAACTGACGTCCGCATCCGACGCCACCACCAACGAACAGACCCAGTTGACCGCGGCGCAGACCAATCTGATGCAGGCCGATGTAGCCCAGGTATCGACGCAGCTTTCTCTGTCAGAAACACAGCAAACGGCCTTGGAAGACGTGATCGCGCAGCTAGGTTCTGCGTCAAACAGCCTCTTCAGCAAGCTCCAATAGCAGTTCACGCACGCGCTCTCAACCCATCTCCCGCGTCCTGATTCGCAAAGGCGCGCACCTCCGGCGCGTTGTTCAGAGACCCGCCCCCGCGTTGTTTCCAGAGCCTCCCCAAGGAAGAGCCCGACCCCCGTCGTCTATACTCAATCGAAAAGGACACGCCATGCTGGCTCCTTTACGATTCCTATGGAACGCAACCCGCGGTCATCGCCTCGCACCCTGGCGTAGCGAGTACCTGCGTTGGCGCATTGAGACCTATTCGGGCATGCGCGCCGAGACGTTGACTGCCAAAAGCGTCATGGGTTTTGTCTGGGCCTCGCGCTGGGAACTGCTCAGCTTTCTTGCCTGGACAAACCGATTGGCGAGCGAGGTTCGCAGGAGGGACTAACGCCGGCTGCCGGCATTGGCTCCCTCCATCTTGAGCAATGGGTCTAAATGGCAGTCGAATCGCCGCAGGCAACTGCACTTGGAGTTCTTTCTGGCATGAGACTCAGATTTCCCTGTCTAACACTGTGCGCCTTGGCCGCATGGATTTCAGCGGCTCCCGCTGCGTGGGCTCAACAATTGCCTCCCGTTGAGCCTCCCAAACCGATGCCCGGAGCACCCTCCGACGCAAACACACTGAGGGTCACGACCACCGAAGTCCTCGTGCCTACGCTGGTTGAGAAGCGAGGCGGCGGAATCATCTATGGTCTGAAGCAGAGCGACTTCATTCTTGAAGACGACGGGGTCCCGCAGAAGATTCGCGTGCAGGAAGAGATGGACACCGCGCCCGTGGCGCTGGTGGTTGCTGTGGAGCTCGGCGGCGCGAGCGTGCTCGAATTCGACAAGCTGGCCAAGCTCGGCCCGCTCCTCGATCTGTTCTTGACCGATTCCAAAAGCGAAGCTGCTCTCATGGGCTTCGATTCGAAACCTCATCTGCTCTGCGATTACACGCACTCCAGCGATGCGGTAAATCGGGTGCTCAATCATCTGGATCCGGGCGACGGTGGCGCTGCGATTCTGGATACGGTGAGCTCCGCGGTCGATCTGCTTGAGACTCAGCCGAAAGAGTACCGCCGCGTGCTGTTGCTGATTAGCGAGGAGCGCGACCACGGAAGCAAGCACACCCGTCCCGCGAAGCTCGCCCAGAAGATTGGCGCATCCGACGTGCTGGTGTTGAGCGTTTCATTCTCTCCCTCGCGCGCCGAGTTTCTCCATGATGTGCAGGACGACGTGGTCGGCAACGGCGACAGCCCGACGATGAGCTTGCTTTCACCGCTGGTGATGGCCGTCAAGGCCTTCAAGAAGAACGTGGCCAAAGAAGTAGCCGTAATGAGCGGCGGGGAATACACCACCTTTACCGGAGACAAGCGGTTCCAGCAGCGCGTCGTGGAGGCTGCAAAGCATATGCGGAACCGCTATCTCATTACTTTCAGACCGTCCGACCTGACGCCGGGTCTGCACACCATCCGCGTTCGCACCGCCCAGGATTATGGCGCACGGATTGTTGCGCGCGCCAATTATTGGCTGTCGGCAGGGCCGTAGCTTGCATGGAGTTTCAAGCCTGGCTCCCAGGCAATCGTTCCCGAATCGATCTGGCGGTCGATTCTCAGAAAAAAACCACGTCTTATCCGGCAACGGTTTGCTTTCAGGTTCCGGCCTGCCGGCCCATGGCGCGGAGCCATCCGTTCATGGTAATCTCACACTAGACACTTAAGAAGTGGACCTGAGAAGACAAGAGGAGTAACTCACGCCGTGCTGGCGACTGCAAAGAAAACCAACCTGATCGAACGCTTCCGCACCCACGATACTGACACCGGTTCACCGGAGGTTCAGATCGCGATTCTGAGCGAGCGGATTGGCGAACTGACCGAGCACTTCAAGACCCACAAGAAGGATCACGCTTCAAGGCGTGGTCTGTTGCAACTGGTCAGCAAACGCCGCCGCCTGCTGGATTACCTGAAGACGCATGATTCCGATCGCTATCGCGACGTGATCGGCAAACTCGGTATCCGCAAGTAATCAGAAAGCTGATATTGAACCGGAAGCGCCCAGACCGGAAATTGGTCACGGCCCCCGTTCCACCCAGAACCAGGGGCCATGGTGTACCTGGCGAACTCGACCCTCTGCCAGGGACGGCGCACAGCTATCCTCTGTGCGCGCTCCAACTGTGGAAAATGAACAGCGAATCGTCGCCGGACCCAGGAGACACATCTCTGCTGCGTGCGGCCGGCTGCTTTTCTGTGCGCGTTGATTCCACTTACGGAATGAACGTCGGCATCTCCACACCTGTTGGCGTCTTCCCGCCACAAGTTTCCCAAGAGAACAAAACGAAAAGAGGACCCTATGTCTACCAAGCATGAAGTAGCAGTCGAGCTTGCCGGCGGCAAGCGGCTGGTCTTTGAGACTGGACGCATGGCCAAGCAAGCATCTGGCGCCGCCCTTGTGACCGCAGGCGAAACCGTTGTATTGTCTACCGCTGTCGCCTCTCCCGATCCCCGCGAGGGCATTGACTTTTTCCCGCTTACGGTTGACTACCGCGAGTACACCTATGCCGGTGGACGCATTCCCGGCGGCTTCATCAAGCGCGAAGGACGGCCCAGCGAAAAAGAAGTTCTCACTTGCCGTCAGATCGATCGCCCCATTCGTCCGCTTTTCCCGGAGGGCTTCCGCAACGAGACCCAGGTGATCGCGCTGGTCTTCTCCGCCGACAAGGAAAATGATCCCGATGTCGTCGGCATCAATGCCGCGGCGGCCGCTCTGGCTCTGTCTGACATCCCTTTCAGCGCCACTGTTGGCGCGGTCCGCATTGGCCGTGTCAACGGCGAATTTGTGGTGAACCCCACCTATGCCGAGCGCGCTCTGACGACCGTCAACATCATGGTCGTCGGACACAAGGACGGCATCGTCATGATTGAGTCCGGCGCCAAGGAAGAGACTGAAGAAGTCATCCTGGCTGCCATCGAGTTTGCTCACGAAGAGATCAAGAAGATTGTTGCCGCGATCGATGAGTTGGTTGCTAAAGCGGGCAAGCCCAAGCGCGCGTTTACCGCGCCGGAGACCGATGAGGCCTACTACGCCGAGCTCAAGGCAAAAATCGGCGACCGGCTCAAGGACGCTCTCGACACCAAGGTGCACGGCAAGACGGAGAGCTACGCGCTCATCAAGCAAATCAAGGACGAGCTGGCCGCTGAACTGCCCGCGGACGATGCGGCAGCCAAAAAGAAGCTGTCGCATTACTACGAACTGCTGCGTGAGCGTACCTTCCGCGAGCAGGTCACCCGGGAACGCATTCGTCCCGACCGGCGCGCCTTCGATGAGATTCGCGAAATCACGATTGAGACCGGCGTTCTGCCGCGTACCCACGGTTCGGCGCTCTTTACCCGCGGCGAGACGCAGGCATTGGTTACGGCCACGCTCGGCACGGCCGACGACGGCCAACGGCTCGAGAGCTACGAGGGAGAGCAACGCAAGAATTTCATGCTCCACTACAACTTTCCGCCGTTCAGTGTTGGCGAAACGGGCCGCATGACCGGCACAGGGCGCCGCGAGATCGGTCACGGAGCATTGGCCGAGAGAGCCATCTCGGCGGTTCTACCCAGCGCGGAAGAGTCGCCCTACTCCATTCGCATCGTCTCCGACATTCTCGAGTCCAACGGTTCTTCGTCGATGGCCTCTGTCTGCGGGGCAAGCCTGGCGCTCTACGACTCCGGAATTGCGCTCAAGGGTTCCGTTGCCGGCGTCGCCATGGGCCTCGTGAAGGAGGGCGATGACTACGCCATCCTTACCGATATCGCCGGCGCCGAGGACCACTACGGCGACATGGACTTCAAGGTTGCCGGTACGCGCAAGGGAATTACCGCACTGCAAATGGATATCAAGATTGGCGGCCTCACGCGCCAGATTCTGGAGCAGGCGATGGAGCAGGCGCGCCGTGGCCGCTTGTTCCTGCTCGACAAGATGGATGCGGTTCTTGACGGTCCGCGTCAGGAGCGCTCGCAATACGCGCCCCGCATTCAGACCGTGATGATTCCCACCGAGAAGATTCGCGACCTGATCGGCAAGGGTGGCGCGACCATTCGCGGCATCATCGAGCAGACCGGCGCCAAGATCGATGTGGACGACACCGGCAAGGTCAGCGTTGCCTCCAGCGACACCGAGGGCATGAAGAAGGCTCTGGCCATGATCAGTGATCTTACCGCGGTTCCCGAAATCGGCAAGGTCTATCTCGGCAAAGTAGTTCGGTTGGCTGAGTTCGGCGCTTTTGTCGAGTTGTTCCCGGGCACCGACGGCCTGCTCCACATCTCCGAGATTGCGGAGCATCGCGTCAAGGAAGTGAAGGACGAATTGCGCGAGGGTGACCAGGTCATGGTCAAAGTCCTCGCCATCGAAGGCAATCGCATCAAGCTCAGCCGCAAGGCTCTCATCAAGGAGCAGAAGGCCAAGCTCGCCCAGTCTTCTCCCGGGGAGCCGGTTGAAGCGGAGGGCGCTCCCGCCGAGTCCTATGCGCCTCCCGCTCCCGCAGCGCGCCCGAAGAATGAATTCGATGAGCGCCAGCCGAGGTCCAACCAGAGCACCATCCTCATCGAAGGCGGAGACGACTTCGATGCGGAAAGCACCGAAGAGTTCGACGAGGAGTCGGAACCGAACTTCAACCGCGTTGAAGGCGCTCCGGTGGCTGTGGGCCAAGGTGCAGGTGCAGGCCGGCCACCGGCAGATCCTAATCGCCGCCGGCGTCGGCGCAGGCCAGGCGCCGGTGGCGGTGGCGGTGGCCGTGGACCTGGCGGCGGTCAGAGGTAATCTGCAACAGAAGCTACAAGCACAAAGAAGGCCCGAACTTAAAGTCCGGGCCTTCCTTCTTTGATGTCGGGATTCTTTCAAAAAGGCCGCAACAATCTCGCAACCATCCGCATCCTGCTCTATCCCGCTTGTCTTGAATCCGCCTGCATGTCCATAGCCGGGAGCCTTTCCGGCATAGGGGAGCGTGGCTGGTAGCCCGGTCGTCCGCTTGCATACTTCGCGTCGTACATCCGCCTGTCGGCCGCTATGCACAGACCCTCAGCGTCGGAGGCATCTTCCGGATAGACTGCTATCCCCACGCTGGCGCCAATCCGCACCGTTCTTTTATCCAATTCGAATGGCTCGTTAATCAGTTCAATCAAAGATTGGCCCACCAGTTCGGCATCCTCGCGGTTAATGGGTTGATCGAGAATGACTGAGAACTCATCGCCGCCCGTTCGCGCCACCGTGTCCGACCGGCGTACACGGCTTGAGAAGACTGTCGCCACTCGCCTCAACACTTGATCCCCGGCGTGATGTCCCTGGGTGTCATTCACATGCTTGAATTGGTCAAGATCGATCAGCAGAAGCGCGGCCTGCGATCCGGTTCTTCTTGCCCGCTCCAGCGCACTCGCCAGCCGGTCCTGAAACAGGCGGCGATTCGGCAAACCGGTCAACTCGTCGTGCAGCGCCAAGTAGTGGTTATGCTCGATCTGCTGCTCGAGAAGCAGCAAAATCATGCCCACGGCAACCACATATTTGGGCAGATTCCATGCCTCGCTCTCGATGTGCAGATTGGGCAGGAACGCACTCATACTCGGAGCCACAACGAACACCATCGACCATGCAAAAAATCCAGCGATGGTGACAAAGGCGCCTGATTTTGCATGTCGGAAAGCGAACCAGAAGTGGGTGCAGCATCCAAAGTAGACCGTGAAAAGCACGGCGTTCAATCCGAGATCCAAGCCATTTTCCGGTCGATTCTGAAAGACCAGCAAAAAGCCCGATAGCGCACAATAAATCAGAGCCGTCGTCCAACGAAGCGGGTGATTCTGTTTTCTCCTCACATTAACGAGGGCAATTGTGAGCGGCAGGACGCCGAACAAAGCCGCCGCCAAGTTCAGTGCCCAGTGCGGGGTCGGAGACATGGAAACAATTCCTATGTAAAGGGTATTGGTCCCCAGCAATGCCGCAAGCATCCAGCGGCTGGAGTGAGTTTTGCGCGAGGGAACAGAGGCCCACATGAAAAGTATGCCCGCCCAGGTGAGGGCAGACATTCCGATAAAGTTCGCAGTGGCTTCGAACTGCCGCGCGCCGGGTGCAATGATCGAGGCCGCAAAGTGCAAGGCGATCATCACCCATCCGGTGAGCCACCATGTCGAAACATGGGTCTGGCTCCGCCTGGCAACGGAAGCAAAGGCACAGGCAAGGAGGATCACAGCAGCTAAGTCGGGCAGCTTACTCCAATCCAAGGCAAGAACCTCAATCTTGAAAGACGATCAGTGTATAGAATCGGCGATTTTAGAGGGATTGCCATAGTGCTTTCGTCGTACAGACCAATCGTTAGGGTGCACTATGGTAACCAGCGGTCAAGCGATCGCGCGGAAGCCCCTTGGCAAACAATCGCGCAACGCCTTGGACGATCCAAATGTAGACAACAAATCGCGACCCCGTCCTTAATTCTGGCAGCAATCACGTCGCCATTGCTCCAGGATCCTGTGGATAAATTTCGCCAAATTCTCTAAGCAGCAAGATGCCTGTGGACGATAACAGCCTGGCCGGCTGCCGACACAATCCCTGGGCCAGAAATCGATCTCCCTTGCCGAGAAATCCTATTGAAGCAGGAGCGACAGGCCGATAGAGAAAAGGAATCCGTCTCTTGCCGGATCTCTGCGCGAAGCATTCTCTCGAGGACAAATGATCTCTCTGAAAAAGTACCTGGAAGCCGCACCTCCCGAAGCTGCCTCGGAACATGAGACAAATCCCGGTGGAATCGCCCCCCTGGCCATTGCCGCCTATCGCTCGGCCTTGTTGGGGATCGGTAATTGCAGCCTCGATGCCTGCCCCGGCCTCGGAAACGAACTCAAGAACCATCTCGATGAAATGAGCGTTGGTCTCAGCTCCGGCATCGATTGCCCGGCCTTGCGGCATGTGGACACAGAGGTTCAGCAGCAACTTCAGCAGTGGGGAAGACTGGCGGCAAGGCATTATCAGCACAAGAGCGAAGAAGTCAGAGAGTTGCTGATCGTGATGGCCCACACGGCCGAATCCGTTGGAGAGAGAGATCAACGTTGCGCCGGCCAGCTCAACGAGGTTACATCCCGGCTGACGGCGATCGCCAGCCTCGACGATTTGACCGAAGTGCGCGCTTCGATCGTCAAGAGCGCAGCGGAACTGAAAACCTCAATTGAGCGAATGACGACGGAAGGCAAAGCTGCCATCGATCGGCTTCGCAGTCAGGTGTCAACCTACAGAACGAAGCTGGAGGCGGCTGAGCAGCTCGCTTTCAAAGATGCGTTGACCGGACTCCGCAGCCGCCTGTGCGTGGAGCGCCATATTGAGAATCAGATCGCCAGCGGCGCCGTGTTTTGCATTGCTATTGTTGACATCGATCACTTCAAGCGGGTGAATGACGAACATGGACACTTGACCGGCGACCAGGTTTTGAAGCAGTTTGCCTCCGAGCTTGTTTCCGCGTGCCGGTCGACCGATCTGATCGGACGCTGGGGCGGAGACGAATTCATTATCGCTCTCGATTCCGGTATCGAGGAAGCGGCTGCCCAAACGGAGAGGCTCAGCAAATGGGTTTGCGGAAACTACGAAGTTCCGGGAAAATCCGGAGCGCTCCGGTTGCGCGTCCAGGCCTCGATCGGTCTTGCAGACCACGTGGAGGGCGAGTCAATGAACGATCTGATTGCCCGTGCCGACGCCGCCATGTATCGGCAAAAATCCGCCTCGAAGGCAGACGGTTCGTTCTCGAAGTAGCAAAGCCGGCGATCGGCTCGCCGCTTGAGGCCTGTCAGCCGGGCCATGGGCCGGTTCCCGCCGTTCCGTAATTGGAACCAAGTGACCAGCCCATTCCGATTCAGGAATCGTCGCCCCTTCTTTCTCCTTCTAATCTTGAGTTTATTTCCATCCCGCGTGAAGGTTGAAGAGGGCATTGCTCGGCGGACACCGGGCCGGCCTTCGAACACTCGCCGGATCTTGAACCGTGAGGCCACGCGAGGATCGCAGGCATTGGACATCGCCCATTAGAAAGGGTGGTATGAGGCTACTGATCGCCGAAGACGACAAGGCATTGGGCATGTTTCTGAGCCGGGGTTTAGAAGCCGACGGGCATCGTGTTCGCCTGGCTCATGACGGTGGAACTGCCGTCGAGGCCTTTCGTCAGGACCTGCCCGACCTGACAATCCTCGATTTGAACATGCCCGTCAAGGATGGTGAGCAGGTCCTCGAAGAGATTCGCGCCCTTGACACCGATCTGCCCGTCCTGGTTCTCACGGCCCGCCAGGAGGTTGACACCCGGGTCCGCTGTCTCGACCGCGGCGCGGATGACCTCATGGTCAAACCCTTCAGCCTGCACGAACTCCGCGCTCGCTGCCGGGCACTGTTGCGGCGCAAGCGCGAGGCGCGCCTCTTGTTGCGGGCCGGCGACCTTGAACTTGATCGCCTCGATCATACCGCCCGCCGCGGCTCCGACTCTGTGCTGCTCACCAACAAAGAGTTTGCTCTGCTGGAGCATCTGATGCTCAATCGCGGACAGTGTGTCTCACGTGTCGAGTTGCTTGACTCCGTCTGGAATCTCGAGCCCGCGCAAACCACCAATATCGTCGATGTTTATATCAACTACCTTCGCCGTAAGCTGAAAGATCCTCCTCCCGGGCATCTGATCCGCACCGTCAGAGGAAGCGGCTATGTGGTACCTTCCGAGACTGAACTCGCGCTGAGTCTGCCTTCGGCTCTCCTCGGCCCTGCTGTTGAACCCTCCCGAGCAACCTCGGTTCTTGAAGTGCATTAGCGTCCATCCATCAACAGCAACGCATCGGTCAGGAGAAGTTCATGCAGCCCGCCTCACTTCCAGGTTCACCTTCCAACGTACGCAATCGGCCTCGTACCGCGCTGGTTGCCAGCGCCGACAGCAGCTTTCGCCAGCGGCTTGTGCAGATTCTCACCGGCCTTCGCTGGCAGGTGCGCGAAGCCTCCGGTGGCGCCCAGATCTGGGCTGAAGCCGAATCCTTTCAGCCCGAGGCCGTCATCGTCGATTCGTGGCTGCCCGATCTCGATCTTTCCGAGTTTCTCAACGACTTTAAAGTTTCCTTTCCTCAGGTGGATCTGATCGCGGCAGGTGGCTCGTCTCCAAAGGAGAGCCCGCGCGGTCCCTATCGGCAGGAGCTGCTTTATGCCCTGCGCCGCTGCCAGGACACCGACACGGCTGCCTGGACCATGGCGCCGGCGCTGAACAAGCCTAACCCGGTGCACGAGCTACCGCGCCAGGATGCCGATCCGCATGCCCGTCACCATCAAGCCCCGTGGCCTGTTTCGGTCTCTGAGGCTGCCAGGCCCGAACCGCTTTCGTCGGATGCGGTCATATTTTCCGTCAAGACGGTGATCCCTCCGGTTGCTGCGCCGCCCGCGGCCTCACGGCCGATCCTGTTTCCCTCGGATGCTCGCGCCACCAGCGCCGAATCGACCGCACGCGATTGCCTCCCGGAGCTGGTCGGCTCGGCTCCCTGCATGCTTGAAGTCAGCCGCCGTGTACGCCTGGTGGCTCCCCGGCTCACCCCCGTCCTCATCGAGGGGCCCACGGGCTCGGGCAAGGAACTGGTGGCCGAAGCCCTGCACAGGCTGTCGCCAAGAAGCCGCAAGCCTTTTGTGGCCATCAACTGCGCTGCGATCCCTGAGGCATTGCTTGAAGCTGAACTCTTCGGGCACACCCGGGGCGCCTTTACCGGCGCGGTGAGCGGCCGGACGGGCCGCATCGAAGCTGCCGACGGCGGCACGCTGTTTCTCGACGAGATCGGCGAAATGCCTCTGGCCCTCCAATCCAAGCTGCTTCGTTTCGTCGAGTGTGGAGAGCTGCAGAGGGTTGGCGACAACGAGACGGTGAAGGTCGATGTCCGAATTCTGGCGGCCACGCACCGGCCGCTCGCCCAGCACGCGCAGGCAGGCACCTTCCGGTCCGACCTCTACTACCGTTTGGCGGTTTTTCTGATCCGCACCCCGTCTCTTGCCGAACACAACCAGGATCTAACCGCCCTGGTGGACCATTTCATGCAGAGGCTGGGCCGCGAGGCGCCCGTCAAGCACCTGGATTCTTCGGCCCTGGCCAAGCTTGCCGCGCACGATTGGCCGGGCAATGTGCGCGAGCTTGAGCACGTTCTCGAACGGGGCGTCATTCTGGCCGGCGACAAGCCTGTTCTCACCACCATGGAGATCGACTTTGGCCTCTCTGTGAACTGAGGGATTCCCTCGATCCCGCTCCTCGGCAGGGAGCGGGATCTGAGGAAATCCACCGAGGAAGATTCCGATGAGCATCGAGATTGAGACGCGGCTGAGCGACCAGATCTCTCGCTACCTGGATCTGGCAGTAAGCGAAGCCAAGCTAACCGCGGCCAACGTGGCCAATATCGACACCCCGGGCTACAAGGCCGTGGGAGTGGATTTTGAGGCGGAGATGCGGGACGCCATGAAGGGCATTGACCAGGGACTGCCCTCGCGCCCGGCGCACGTCCGGCCGGTCAACGGACTGATCGCGCGCCCTGACGGCAACAACGTTTCGATGGATCGCGAAGGCCTGAACCTGGCCGACGCGCAACTGAAGTTCAAGACCGGTGTGGCCCTGCTCCGCGAGGAGTACCAGCGTGTGATGGACGCCATCCATTCCGATAAATAGTCCCTTGGGCCGGTCCTGGCAAGCCTCGTCCTGATGAGCCTGGCCCGATGAGCCTGGTCCCGACGAGCCCGGTCCCGACGAGCCCGGTCCCGACGAGCCTGGCCCTGACAAGCCTGATCCTGACAAGCCTGGTCCTGACAAGCCTGGCCCTGACAAGCTTGGCCCGATGAGGCGAGGATCGACGAATTCCAGGCGGCGATCGATCTGCGCGCCAGCACCGAAAGGAGTATCCAGGATGAACCTCTTTGCAATGATGGAGACCTCGGGCGAGGCCATGCAGGCTGAGCGAATGCGTGCCGAGGTTGTGGCTGCCAACATGGCCAATGCCGAAACCACGCGAACCGCCTCAGGAGGTCCCTATCGCCGCCAGCATGTGGTCTTTGCCGCCGGCCGCGGCGATCCGGGCTTCCTCGATTCCTTGTCCACAGCTTCATCCATCGACACCCCGGGGGAACTCACAGGCCCGCTCGCGCAGCCCCAGCTTCCGCCCCTGAGCATGCCCGGATCGCCTTCCGTGGCTCCAGGCGTACACATCGTCCAGGTGGTTGAGGATCAGTCTCCGCCTCTCAAGCGCTACGATCCGGGACATCCCGATGCCGGCGCCGATGGGTATGTCTCCTATCCGGACATTAATCCTCTCACAGAGATGGTCGACCTGATGGGGGCCACGCGTGCATATGGTCTCAATAGTTCTGCCGTGCAGGCCGAGAAGGGCATGATCACCTCGGCACTGGAGATCGCCAAGTCGTAAGACTGGAGATCGCCAGGTCGGAAAACTGGGGATCGCCAAGGCGTAAGCGCCGGCCGGTCGATCCGGACGGCGGTTTGGGGCGCAAGGGCTACTGTCGGGCCTGGGGACAACACGAGCACGGCTCCTTGTCCTGGGCCCGATACGGAGGACCAATGCAACCGTTGATGAACTCGCTGACGGCCGCCACGGTGGCGGCGCCGCAACTGGCGGGAAGCGCTCGAACCGCTGCGGCCCTAGCCGGGGGGGGACAAACTGCCGCAGCACCAGCTCCTTTTTCCGATCTGCTGACGGATGCGGTGGGACAGGTGAATCAGCTTGAAGACCAGGCCCGGACTGCGGTCGATGGTCTGATGACCGGTTCCGGCGTGGATGTGCACCAGGCGATGATTGCAACCCAGAAGGCGAGCATGGCCTTTGAACTGGCTCTTGCCGTCCGCAACAAGGCGGTCCAGGCCTACCAGCAAGTCATTGGAATGCAGTTCTAGGGGAATGCAGTTCCAGGGGGAATCGGGTCTGGGGGAATGCAGTTCTAGGGGAATGCAGTTCTAGGGGAATGCAGTTCCAGGGTGGGCTCGCAGCAGGGATTGAGGAGGCCGGCGAAACCGCGAATCCCGCCGAAGACCTTCGATCGAAAGGGAACCGGCACAAAGCATCGACCGGATTGAAATGGGACGGATGAGCGGCGGTACGCGGAAACCATGGCCACGGGAACACAACTTGAGAAGAGCCCGCCGGCAAGGCCCGGGCAGCCGCAATTGACCGATCAGCTCGCGGGGCTATGGGGCCGTGGCCGCATGGTTTGGGCTGGGATGGTGCCTTCGCAGCGCAACTGGGCGCTGGTCGCCGCGCTGCTGCTCGCCGTGCTCTCCGGAGCAATGATTTGGTACGCTCTGCGCCCCGACTGGCGCACGCTCTACGTCAATCTGGATCCGGACGATGCGCGCCAGACCGGCCAGATTCTGGCCCAGGCGCAGATCCCCTTCGAGCCCACGCCGGATGGGGCCGGCATTCAGGTTCCGGCCGCGCAACTGGATAAGGCGAGGCTGGCCACGGCCGCCAAGGGAGGCGTCAAAAGCGGCAGGCTGGGCTTCGAAATCTTCGACAAGCCCAACTGGGTGGGCTCGGAATTCGATGAGCAGGTGAACTACCAGCGAGCCCTCGAGGGCGAACTCGAGCACACCATCGGCACGCTTTCCGATCTTGAGTCCGCGCGCGTCCATCTGGTTCTGCCCCGCGATTCGCTCTTTCGCGACCAGGAAAGGGCCGCCAAGGCCTCCGTGGTCATCAAGCTGCGCCATCGTTCGATTGCCGACGGAGAGCCCGAGGCCATTCGCAACCTGGTGGCGTCGGCCGTCGACGGATTGACGCCCGATCACGTCGTGCTGGTCGACGCGGACGGTCATTTCCCGCTTGGCCCGAAGACCGCCGAAGCCATGCAGCTGACGGCCGAGCAGGCGCTCGAAGACAAGCTGGTCTCGACCCTCGAGCCGGTCACGGGGGCCGGCAATGTCCGCGTCTCGGTCACCTTGGATTACGACCGCGCGGCCACCGATGTGACCCAGGAGATCTACGATCCCGACAAAACCATCACCCTGTCCATGCAGCGCACCGAACAGACCTCCGGACCCCAGCCGGTGGCTGCCGGTGTCCCGGGCACAGCTTCGAATGCGCCCAACTCACAGGCCCTTCCTGTCTACCCGCAACAAACCACGCCGCCGCAATCGGCGAAGTCCGAGTCCGGCACCTACGCCGCCTCGAAGACGGAGCGCCACGAGATCGACTCGCCCGGCCGGGTGCGGCGATTGACCGCGGCCATCGTGGTCAACGACCGGCTGGCTCAGCCCGCAACCGGAAAGAAGCCCGCCGTCTGGCAGCCGCGCTCGGCCGAGGAGTTGCGCAACCTCACCGCGCTTGCCCAGGCGGCGGTTGGATTCGATGCCGCGCGCGGCGACATGCTCACGGTCGAGGATCTGGCCTTTGACAAGAACCGGTCGGAGCCACCGGCCCCCGTGCTTCAGAATCTGGTCAATACCGCGGAAGACTCTCCGGTGCTGGTCAAGTACGCGGCTTTGCTGTTGGCCCTGCTGGTGCTGCTGGCCTTCGGCGTACGGCCGGCATTGCGTCAGGCAGGTTCGGCGCATGCGGGCAAGCACTTGTCCAAGGCGGGAACAAAGGAGATCGGCGCCGGGGCCTCCATCGCGCAGCACACCGCCCTCGAGCCTCCCCAACCCGCCGAAGTCGATCCGGAACGAATCCGGACCCAGGAGATTTTCGAACAGGTGACAGCCCATCTGAAACGCGAGCCGACGCAGAGTTCGCGTCTATTGCAGAGCTGGATTCATTCCGACTAGGTCGGTTTAGACCCGCAAAGAGGTCAGTGCCTTGGAAGAGCAGGGGAATACAAACGGAGCAGGGCGGCATCGCCAGTCGGGAAACATGTCCGGGGTGCGCAAGGCCGCGGTTTTGCTGGTCGCCGTGGGCGAGGAGCTGGCCAAGGAGATTCTGCGTGCCCTGCCCGAGGTCGACGTGCAGCGGCTCACCGAGGAGCTGGCGGATCTGCGCGGCATCACGCCTGAAATGTCGATGGAGATCCTGGAGGAGTTCTGGCAGCTTCTCGAAACGCAGAACTATATGGTCCACGGCGGCCTGGACTATGCCAGCCGGCTGCTGGTCGATACCTTCGGCAAAGAGCGGGCCGACGATCTGCTGATGCTGGTCCGCCGCTCCCAGGAGGCTGCCCAAGGCAACCTCGCCAAGCTGCAGCGCACGGATCCGCAGCAACTCGGCAAGTTGCTCGACACCGAGCACCCGCAGACCATTGCCCTGGTACTCGCGCATCTCGATCCGCGCCGCGCCTCGCTGGTGCTCGACAACCTGAGCGAGGAGCACAAAGTGGTCTCCGTGCAGCGGCTGGCCGAAATGCGCCAGTTTTCCCCGGAGATGGCGCAGAAGGTTGCCCACATTCTGCACCGCCGTCTCGAGAGCGTCGGCGACACGGCGCGCAAGAGCTACTCCGGATTCAAGGCGGTGGCCGACCTGCTGAACCGGCTCAACGCCGAAGAGGCCAAGAAGATTCTCGAAACCATTGAAGATGGTCAGCCGGAGCTGGCCCTGGGCATCCGCAACCTGATGTTCACCTTTGAGGATCTGATCACCGTTCCGGCCACCAGCATCCGCGAGATCGTCTCCGGCGTGGATAAGCGGCAGTTGGCGATGGCGCTGCGCGGGGCAAACGACGAGCTGCGCGCCCAGATCTTCAAAGCGATGAGCTCGCGCGCAGTCGAGATGTTGAAGGAAGATATGGAGGTTCTGGGGCCGGTCCGCTCGCGCGAGGTGGCCCAGGCGCAGCAGGAGATTCTGAACCTGGCCCGCCGGCTCGAGGCCGAGGGCAAGGTGATTCTGAAGCTGGAGACCGGAGACGAGATGCTTGCCTGAGGAGCATGGGAGAGAGGGCCGTTCTGGTCGTGGAGGGCCAAGGTTTCGCGGGCAACTGCGCTCGAAGCCGGCGCTCGAAACCGGCGACCGAAACCGGAGATCGAGGAGCGGCGGTGCAGGAAAACGATGTGCGGAGGGAGGCGTAACCTCTCGAACGGGAAAGGAATCCTTTGGAACTTGGCCGGGGGGGCGTCGAAAAGCAGCGCGGAGCCGAGCGGATCAGGCCGTTCGAATATCCGGCATGCGCTCATGCGCAGTCCACACCCACCTCTCAATTCTGGGAGGAGGAAGCGGGTCTCAATCCATCCGCGGAGCACGGCGGCGGTGCCGCGAAGATGCCCAGAGAGCCGGCGGCAAACTCCGAATTCGACCAGCGCCTGGCGGAAGAGACGCGGCGCGCTTTCGAAGCCGGACGCGAGCGTGGCCGCCAGGCCGAGCACGAAGCCCAGGCCGCGGCGCTCAAGGCCGCCGAGCAGCGCTACGCCGGTCAGGGTGCGGAACTGATCGCAAGCTTTGTCCAGGAACGCGACCGGTACCTGCACTCGGTCGAGCAGGAGGTCGTCAAGCTGGCCCTGGCGATTGCGGCCCGCATCCTGCGCCGCGAGGCCCAGATGGACCCGCTGCTTCTAACCGGCGCCGTGCGTGTGGCGCTGGGGCAGCTTTCCGGATCGACCGAGGTCCGGTTGCGTGTGCCCCCGGCTGAACTCGATTTGTGGACCGAGGCCATCGCTCTGCTCCCCAACCTGAGCCTCAAGCCCATCGTGACCCCCGGCGAAGGCATGCGGCTGGGCAATTGCGTGATTGAAACCTCGCTTGGTTCGGTGGACCTCGGCCTGCGCGCGCAACTGGTCGAGATCGAACGCGGCTTCTTTGATCGCGCCGCGGCCGCCCCAGCCGCCGCCAGAGCAACCGAGATCGCCGCGGAGAGGATGGGATGACCGCGCTTCTTGGCCGTTACTTTGCCCGTCTCGAGCGTGGCCAGCCCTGGCGATGGCGAGGCCAGGTTCTGGAGTCGGTGGGGCAGACCATCGAATCCTCCGGACCGCTGGCTTCGGTGGGGGAATGTTGCGAGATCGAAGACCAGTTCCGGCACATCCACCTGGCCGAGGTCATCGGTTTCCGGGGCTCGAATGTGCTCTCGATGCCCGTTGAAACCACGGAGGGCATCCGTTTCGGCGATGCCGTGGCCGCGCTGGGCGTGTCACCCGAGATTGAGGTGGGCCCGGCGCTCATGGGCAGAGTCTTGAACGCGCTCGGCAATCCCATCGATGAAGGCCCACGGCCCGCCGCCGCGCGGGTCCTTCCCCTGGAAGGCGCAGTACGATCTCCGCTGGAGCGCGCCCCCATCCGTGTTCCCCTGGGAACCGGCATCCGCGCGCTGGACGCGCTTCTGACCGTGGGCCGGGGACAGCGTGTTGGCATCTTTGGCGGGTCGGGTGTTGGGAAAAGCACGCTGATCGGCATCATGACCCGCAATACCGAGGCGGACGTGACGGTGGTGGGCCTGGTGGGGGAGCGCGGCCGCGAGGTGGGAGAGTTTCTCGAAGACGCTCTTGGCCCCGAAGGCCGGGCACGCTCGGTGGTGGTCGTCTCCACCTCTGACCAGTCGCCGCTGCTGCGCATGCGGGCCGCTCTTGCCGCAACCACCATCGCCGAGTTCTTCGCGGCCCAGGGCAAGCACGTCCTTCTGGTCCTCGATTCGCTCACCCGCTTTGCCATGGCGGCCCGCGAAATCGGACTGGCCGCCGGCGAGCCCCCGACGGCCAAGGGATACACCCCCTCTGTGTTTACCCGCCTGGCGCGCCTGGTGGAGCGTGCCGGACAGTTCCGTACCGGCTCGATTACCGCCTTCTACACCGTGCTGATGGAGGGCGACGATCAGCAGGATCCGCTCGTCGATGCGGTCCGCTCCCTGCTCGACGGCCACGTGGTCCTGTCGCGGACTCTGGCTGCCGAGGGTTGGTACCCTCCCATCGAGGTGCTCGATTCGATCAGCCGTCTGATGCCCGCGGTGGCCGCGCCGGATCACCGCGAACAGGCGGCGTTGCTGCGCAAGCTCATGGCGGTCTATGCCCGCTCGGAAGACCTTGTGCGCATCGGCGCCTACAAACCCGGCGCGGATCTGGATCTCGATCGCGCCTTGCGGGCTCGCGATGCCATTCGCTCCTTTCTCACCCAGGACGCGCACGAACACGTCTGTTTTTCCGGCTCTCTCAGCGGCCTCGCCTCGCTGGCGGAAGAGGTATGAGCCTTGGCCGTTTCCCGGTCTCTTCGCCGCCTGCTGCGCGTCCTCACCCTTGAAGAGGATCAGCGGAAACTGGTTCTCGAATCGGCCATTGTGGAGCTGCGCCGGTTTGAGCGGGCCATGGCCAATACGCGCGAGCAGGAGCGCAGGGGAGGACAACTGGTCCTCGCCAGCGCCCGCACCGGTGAGCTGCCTGACCGTCTCGCCGGCCTCGAGGAGACCCGCGCGGCGAGGCGGCGAGCCGCGGCCCTGGCTCCCGGAATCGCGAACGCGCAACGGGAGGTGCTAGCGCGCCGCCAGGCATATCTCGACAAGCGCGTGGAACGCCGCCAGGTCGAGACCCTGATTGGGGAATCAGAGGCCAAAGAAGCCGTGGTCGCGGGACGCCGCAACCAGCAGGCGGCCGACGACTGGTATCTCAACCGCCTGCGGACCGCAAAGGCTCGCCCGCTCCCAAAGAAGCTGCTCATCCAGGCCGAATCCGGCGATGCGGAGGCTCTCACAGGTGATGCGGAGGCTCTAGCCGGACAAACATGAGAACTTTTTGTCCGAAATGAGCGCCCATCTCCCGAAACGGGACCAGCAGGTCCAATCCCTAACAATGCTCTAACCCTGATCTATCCCCTTTGGAACATCATCTGCATGGTCCATGCCGATGAGCGTCGCCGGGATCGAAGTCGGGACTGGAGGACCTGGGACACCGGGCCAGAGCGGGCCTGTCTCTTGGAAGCCGGCCGGCGTGCAAAGGCTTGGCCGGTTGGCTGCCGAACCTTCGTTTGACGCCTCGACCGGAAAGACCGGCGCCCTGAGCTTTCAAGCCCGCTGGGCCTTGCAGTTGGCGTCTCTTGAGGGGGGCGCAGACACGCCCGAGACCGGCGAGACAAGCGCGGGCCTTCGCTCGGCTCTTGCCGAAAGGCCTGACGATCCATCCGCGGCAACCGTGGTTCCGGCCCCGGGCTCATTCCTCGGTGAAAACCTCGCCGGCCGCGAAGAATATCAACAGGCCGGCGTCGCGGACGCCTCGATCTCACCCGGCATCGAGGGACAAGCTCGAGCTCGATCACAAGTCTCGCCGCAGCTCCCAACCCAAGTCCTGAACCTGCGACCGGCCGCCGTGCCGGCAAGCAAAAGCCCGCAGAGTTCCCAACAGGGTTCTGTTGCCGACCATAAGCCTCAGAAAAGCAATGACTCCAAGAGGGCGTCTGCTCTAAGTAAGCAGGGTTCACAATCGACCTCGGTCACGCAAAACTTGCTCTCCTTGAATGCGGCCGGAACTGCGGCCGGATCGTCGCTGGTTCTGCCCCTGCAAACGGATCCTTCTCATGCGCCGCCCGCTCCCATGGACCGGGACGCCGCCGGCAGCAATCTGCGAGGGGCGGATGGTTTCGAAGCGAGCGCGGCATCGCCCTACGCCTACGTGATCGGTCCCATTGGCGCCGCGATCAATGCTCCCGGAGCCGAGGCCGGAACGGGGCGCGGGTACCCTCAAAACGGAGCTTCGATTGGAGACTCATCCTCCTCGGGGCCGGCGGGAGAGGCTCAAAATGAAGTGGAAGACCACGGAACTGGAAGTTTAGCTACCGAAGCGGCCTCCGCGGCCGGATCATCGGAAACCGGAGTGCAAGGGGAAGGCTCCACCCGCAGTGCAGGCCCCGCGGTGCAGCCCGCCGAGGTTCAGCCCGTCAAGGCTCAGGCCGCCAACCGGACCGGGGCCGCAGAACTGAAAACCTCTGCGGGCGTCCCTCAGTGGGCGTCAAACTCCGGAGTCTCCCAGGAAGATAACTCTGCCGAAGTGCAGCCCGGTGCAGACAACCAGCAGGCCGCCTTGCGCGCTCCCTCGATCGCCACACCGCAGGACTCGCTGCAACCGGTCCAGGAACAGAATCGGAGCCGGGCGCAATCGGGAAGCTGGTCGCTGAAAAACACAGAAGCTCAGGATTCACTCGATCCGCTTCATCGAGGCTCGCAACCAGGAGGTGCGCAACCAGGAGGCTCGCAGCTGGCGGGTTCGCAACCGGAAGCAGCGCAACAGGCGGCTTCCGCACAAGCCGAATCCTCCCGTCACGACGCGGACCGTGCAGCCGTCTCCGCCACCGCCCGCTTAGAGGAGAAGCCGGCCCCCGGAACCTTGCGTGGCCAGCCAATCGCCGGCTCTCTCGATTCCGGCAGTCACCATCTGCACATGCCTGACAGTCTTCCGGCCGCGGACGCATTCTCCCTGGCCCGCGATCCCGGCGGCGCACAAAAAACGAGCGCCGCGCACGCTGAAATGGCCTTGAATTCCAGAACCGCGGCAGACGGTTCAACCACCTTTCAGAATCCCGGCCAGACATTTACAGCGCTCGATGCGGAAACCCGCGCCGCAACGCCAAGCTGGATGCACGCCGGCGCCCAGCATGCGGAGGCGGGGTATCAGGACGCGGAATTGGGCTGGATCGGCGTGCGCGCCGACGCGAGCGGCGGTGGCGTCCATGCAACGCTCCTGCCGGGATCGGCCGAAGCGGCGCAATCGCTCGGCGGACATCTGGCGGGCTTGAACGCATTTCTCGCCGAGCAGCGCACACCCGTTGACTCGTTGACGCTGGCGATGCCGGAGAGCAGGGAAGGCCGATCGGGCGTCGGGCAAGGCGCAGGCCAGGGCACGAATCAGGGCACGAATCAGGGCTCGAATCAAGACCTGAATCAAGGCGCCGGCCAGCATGCGCCGTCGGGCGGGTCTGCGGATTCGGCATTCAGCACGCGGCCGGCCGTGCCGGAGTTTGCAGGCTCTCCTGAAGGATTTGCACGCGCGGCCGGCATAGGTCCGGCCGCAAGCATTCCTGTTCGGGATGGTTCTCACATTTCCGTCATGGCCTGAATTCGGCCTGCGGTGCAGCGAAGTCGGCATGGGGTACAGCAAAGTGGGCACGCGGTGAAGGGAACTCGGCATGGGTTCAGGAAAGTGAAGGACTAAGCAGGCGGTCACCCGAATAAGGCATTCGAAGTCAGGCACGGAAGGCAGGCAATCGAGGCAGGGGGGGAAAATGGCATCGGCACTCTTCAATCACACAATGACAGCGGCACATGGGCTCTCCGCCGCATCCGCGACGTCCATGGTCAGTCCGGCCGCGGCGACGTCCAATGCAGGCAGTGCCAGCACTTCAGGCGACTCGGCCATCATTTCGGCGAACGACTTTCTCACCCTGCTCGTTACCGAGATGCAGAACCAGGATCCGACCGCGGACACCGACCCCAACGAGTACATCAACCAGCTTGTGAGTGTAAACAGCCTGGAGCAATTGATCAGCATCAATCAAAACCTGGCCACAGCCCTGGGAGACAGCACCGATTCCACCCAAGCCGCAGAATCCACCCAGGCGGCCGGTGCAGTCACTCCTCTGACGGCGAAGAGCCCGGCGGCCACAGCCGCCAATACCAACAGCGCGGCCTCCGCGCCCAAGGCTCTTGAGGCTGCGCAATCCGCCTTGACAATTGCCGATACCTCCAGCCAGTCGGCAGTCTTGCCCTCTCTGGCGAATCTTTCCACTGGAAATCTAAGTGTTCCCGCTGCCAACCCGGCGGCAACCCGCGTGGCGCACGCCCTGGATGGACGAACCCGCGCGCAACCGATTCCCTAGGAGCTTCTTGAGAACGCAATCAAGCTTCGAAACCGGCCGGCCCGAAAGGACGGCGTGCACTCAAAAGATCACTTCAAAAGAGCATCAGGAGACCCGCAATGGCAAGTTTCTTTATTCCGCTTTCCGGCCTTAATGCCGATTCAACTGCCTTGAACACGATTGCCAACGATCTTTCCAACATGAGCACCACCGGATTCAAGGCGCAAACCACCAATTTTTCCGATCTTTTCTACCAGCAAGTAGGTTCGAGCGGCTCCGGCGACACGATCCAGGTGGGCGGAGGCGTGCAGGTGGCCTCGAATGTCTCCGACTTCTCCCAGGGGTCTTTTGACACCAGCGGGACGACGAACTCCGACGTTGCCTTGAACGGCAACGGCTTTTTTGTCGTCAACGATGGCGGCACCAACATGCTCACCCGCAACGGAGCTTTCTCACAGGACGCTAACGGTAACCTCATCACGTCTGACGGCTTGGATGTGATGGGTTATCCGGCCACGAACGGTGTAGTGAACACCAGTGCGGCATTGGCCCCCATCAACATTCCGGTAACCGGGCAGGTGCAGGAGCCGCAAGCGACAACTTCTTTCGGCATGACCGCTAACCTGGACTCCTCAGCGGGCATTGGGTCGAGCATTCCCGGCCAGGTTGAGGTTTACGACTCGCTCGGCAACAGCTATGAGGCAACGGTGGATTACACCAAGACGGCAAATAACCAGTGGTCCTATAGCATCTCTCTGCCTGATACGCTCACACCTGCTTCAAGCGCCGCCGTGGGCGTCACCACCATCAATTACAACTTTGGATCGAGCGGCGCCACACTGGCCAATGTCGATTCCGGAACCAACCTAACCATTACGGGGCCGACCGCAACCGGCACGGCAACCATAACCGCGCCCTCGTGGACTGCGCCTGAGTCGGTCTCACAGTACGCGACGGACCTGACCACCGCCCTGTCAGCGTCGGGCATCACGGGCGTTACGGTTTCCTCCAACGCCGCGGGCCAGTTGTCCATCGTGGGCACGGGCATCTCCACGTCCGGCAGCGTCATTCAGGATCCAGTGCCCTCGGCCAATGCAACCGGAACCCTTACCTTTGATTCCAGCGGCAATCTTGTCAGCCCGGTTGGGAACGTCAGCGGCATCTCCTTTTCCGGGCTCTCGGATGGAGCTGCCACGTTGAACATGACCTGGAATATTCTTGGCTCCAGTGGAACTCCGACCATTGGACAGGTCGATTCAGCTTCCTCTGCTTCGGCGCCTACGCAGAACGGCTATGCCAGCGGCGATTATTCGGGATTTACCATCTCCACAAACGGCACCGTCGCCGCCACCTACTCCAACGGCCAGACGCAGACGGTTGGCCAACTGGCGCTGGCAAACGTCACCAACCTGCAGGGGTTGTCACTTCAAGGAAACAGCAATTACTTGACCACGCTGGCCAGCGGTGCGGCGTCAATCGGCGCCTCTGGGACTGATGGTCTGGGGGCCATTCAGGGTTCGACGCTTGAAATGTCCAACGTGGACATCTCCGCGGAGTTCTCTGACCTCATCATCGCGCAGCGCGCCTTCGAGGCCAACGCAAAATCGGTCACAACCTTTGATTCCGTCACCCAGGACACCATCAACATGGTTCACTGATTGCTTGCGGGGATGAACCAGTTGCAGGCCGGTCTTCGGGCCGTCCTGCAACCAATCTGCCGAAGCGCACCTCAACAAACAACGCCTTGGCCGTCGCAAGCGTTTTATTTGTCTTCAGTGTTTTGCCCGTTGCGAGTGTCGACGAATTCCCGCTCAGGATTCTCGCTTCTGCCCAATGCTTGCGCCCCTCACTGCGCAGCACTCTGGCCTCGATGCGGAGGGCCTTGCCGCTGGGAACCGGCCGCAGGTATTCGACCTCGATCTGTCTCGTCATGGCCGTCAGCCCGAGAGCGCGCACCGCCTTGCTCATGGCTTCATCCAGCAGCGTGGCAATGATCCCCCCGTGCAGGTATCCCGGGTGCCCGTCGAAGCTCTCCGGAACCGTTGGAAGAGAAACGACAGAACCATCCGTGGCCAGCAGAAACTCCAGCTGCAGCCCGAGAGGATTCCCTTGCCCGCAACCGAAGCAGCGGTTCTGGGCCGCGTGCACCATCGGCGTTAGATTCTCTGCCGGACCGCTCACTGCCTGCCCTCCTGTGCGTCCCGAATTCTGTCAAACGAAGCAAGATTCATGCCACCAGCATACGTGTTTTATCCCCGGGCCTCGGCTCCTGCCAGAGTCCGGCGCATGCTTGACCTACCCTCTGTTTCCCCTCAAACTGGAATTGCGGAGCCAAGGCGCCTGAATCCTACTCGAACATCCCGGCCCACGCTGCAGCCGCGGAGGAATCATCCCCATTTCCATCGGTCGACAAAGAACAATGGGTTCGCAGTCAGCGATTTGTATCGCAGCCATGGCCGGAATTTCAGTTCTGACGGCCCTCGGTTTGGTCGGCTGTCATTTCAAGCCGTCTCTCACAACGCAGGAGCGGGCAGGGAAGCATCTCTACGACGTTCGCTGCGCTCACTGCCACGAGGATAACGACCTCGCTCTGAAGAAGATGCCGCCGAACCTGCATGCCGTATTCGCCCAGCCCACATTGCCGAGCGGCGCTCCGGCCAGCGACGCTGAAGTTCAGCGCGTTGTGCTCGCGGGCAAGGGAATGATGCCCTCCTTTGCGGGCCGGTTTACCGGCGAGCAGATGGCCGCGCTCCTTGCTTATCTGCACACCGGCTTGCGTGAGGAAAGTAACGGCCCTTCTTAGCCCTTGGCTGTGCGGATTTCAGGCGCACGGTATACTGAGAATTGCTATGGCACCCGAGAAAACCTTCTACCTTGAGACCTTCGGCTGCCAGATGAATGCTCATGACTCCGAGAAGGTCATTGGCACATTAGAGCAGCAAGGTTACCGGCAGGTCGAGTCGGAAGAAGAGGCCGGTCTAATCCTCTACAACACCTGCTCCATCCGCGACAAAGCCGAACAGAAGGTCTTCAACCGCCTGAACGATCACAAGAAGCTGCATAAATCCGGCAAGCGCTTCGGCGTTCTTGGCTGCGTCGCCCAGCAGGAGGGCGCAAAGATCTTCGAGCGGGCACCCTATGTCTCCCTTGTCTCGGGCTCGGCCTCCTATCGCAAACTGCCTGAGATGCTCACCCGTCTCGAAGCCGGCGAAGATCGGATCACGGGTCTCGACGACCGCCAGACCGATGAGACGTTCGAAACCGAATTCACCTCCCGCCAGAACCCCTACCGCGGCTACATCACCATTATTGAGGGTTGCGACAAGTTCTGCGCCTACTGCGTCGTCCCGTACACGCGCGGCAAGGAGCGCAGCCGCACTTCCTCCTCCGTGCTCGAAGAGGCGCGCCGCATTGCCGATCTGGGATACACCGAGATTCAGTTTCTCGGACAGAATGTCAACAGTTATCGCGACCCGGAAGGGAAGCGAAGCTTCGCGGAATTGCTCGTCGCCGTCGCTGAGGTGGCCGGCATTCGCCGCGTTCGTTTCACCACCAGCCATCCGCGCGACTTTACGCGCGACATCGTCGAGGCCATCGATGCCGTGCCCGCCCTTTGCGATCATGTTCATCTTCCCGTACAGTCGGGCTCGGCCCGGATCCTCAAGCTCATGGCGCGCGAGTATTCGCTGGAGTGGTACCTCGAACGGATCGCCTGGATCAAGGCAGCCCGCCGGCCTATCTCGATCTCGACCGACATCATCGTTGGTTTCCCCGGTGAAACTCCTGAGGATTTCATCCAGACCATGGACCTGCTCGCCCAGGTGCAGTACGATTGCGTGTTCGGTTTCAAGTACTCGGCGCGCCCCAATACCCCCGCGCTGGTCATGATCGATTCAATCGCCGAAGCCGAGAAGGCGGCCCGCCTTCAAGTACTGCTTGATCGTCAGCGCGAGATCCAGCGGATCAATTATGCCAAGCACTTGGGGCAGGTTATGGAGGTGATGGTTGAGGGACGCAACGAGGCTCGCGGGCAGATCTCCGCCCGAAGCTCGCAAAATAAGCCCGTCAACTTCACCTGGCCGCATCCCATCGCGCCGGCCCCCGGAAGTTATCTCCAGGTCAGAATTACAGCGACCCATCCCAACAGTCTGGTCGGTGAGTCCGTCTAAAATAGAGCGGTACCGTTGAAAGGGGAGGCCATGGATGTTGAAGTACGAATTCGCGGACTCATGATGGACCCTTCCACGAACATGCCCATCGTCATGCTCAAGGACGTTGCTTCAGAGACCGTCATGCCCATCTGGGTTGGCATCTTTGAAGCCAACGCCATCGCCAATGAAATAGAGAAGATGCCCGCGCTGCGTCCGATGACCCACGACCTCACCAGAAACCTCATCCGCCACTTGAATGCTCGGCTGGAAAGGGTTGTGATTACAGAGATTAAGGACGACACGTTTCATGCAGTTCTTTGCCTCAACCAGGGCGGCGAGCCAGTCATGATTGATGCCAGGCCGTCCGACGCAATCGCTCTTGCATTGCGCGCCGACTGCCCAATCTTTGTCGCGGAGCAGGTAATGCAGAGTGCGAAGTTGAGCACCTCCGGCACAACCGAAGGTCCGACAGCCGAGCAGTTACGCGGTTGGCTCGAGGGTCTGAACGACGAAGACCTCGGCCATTACAAAATGTAGGAGACTCGGGGAAGAGCATCAGCGCACCAGCAACCGTTAGAAGATGAGACAGTTAGATGGAATAGCTAATTCCAGGAATGAACTATACAGAATATCTGTTATCGGACATTATATCCATATTTGAGCCATCTGCTCCACTCATCCATTCTGACTGTCTTAAGGGTTCATACCTGTGCTGCACTGTGTTCGGTCTGCACCCGGTTCCTCGCAGCCCTATCGGGATGAGCAGGTCTCCCTGCACCCCCCCCGAGCAGCCTCTCAATTCCTGATCTCAACCAGCAGACCTTCGATCTCCGCCTTCTGCTCCGCCAATAACGCCAGCAGCGGTGCGCGCGACCGTCCCCCATAAAATCCATTGAAATCGCAGGCATACTTGACGCCGCTGATTCCCAGCTCGCCGACGATCCGCTTGTTGGGCCCGGCAATGCGCTTCTGTTTCTCGTCCGCCAGCTTCAGATCGTGATCCTTCCAGGCCAGATAGACCTCCTGGCATGCCTGGGGAGCGAAGGCCGCAAAGCCCAGAATACCCCCGCAAGCGCCCTCCTTGAGCGACGCCAGCATCGCCGAAGACGACCCGCAGAGCACCTGAAATCCGACTTCCCTGCTGCGCGTCTTCAGCGGAGCGGCTGTCGGCGCACTTGCCACGGCCACGCCCACGCCCCCAGCCAGCTCCGCAGCCGGCACAAAAGTGGCCGCGCCCTCCTGCTTCGTAGCCAACATCCTTGCCGTCACCGCCTCGAAGACCGGCGTCACGGTGAAGGTACGCTTCAGAGCCGTGCGCGTTGCCGCCACGGTGTCGCGAATTCTTTCCACGCTGCCGCTTGAATCCTTGATGCCGATAATGTTCTCGTGCTCCGCCAACTCCGCCACAACCTCGATGGGAATCTGGTAAGGAACGCACTTGGGAATGTTGTAGAGCAGCACCGGCAAGGGAGAGCCGTCCGCCACGCTGCGAAAGTAATGCAGCACCGCCGCGGTCGACATCTGGCCCGCATAGTACATCGAGGTCCGGACCAGAACCGCGTCGTAGTTGTTCTCAGCCGCCGCTTCGGCCAGTTCCAGCGTCGCTTTCACGCTCTCGCGCCCGACACCCGCGATCAACACCTTGTCTGGCGCTGTGGCCTCCGCGGCCACGCGCAACACGTCGCGGCTCTCCGCGTCGGTGAGCATGGGCGCCTCGCCCGTCGAACCCAGCACCACCATCCCTGCCAGAAGGCTGCGCCCATAGCGGCCCATATTCGCTTCCAGCTTGCGAAAGTAAATCCGCTCGTCCGCGTAAAAGGGGGTGGTTACGGCGGCAAAAACACCTTCAATCAACATGGTTCAATTGTAGTGCCGGAATTGCATCGTAGAACGAAAATGGTCCGCACCGGCTCATCTGGCCAAGTCTTGCCGGTTGCTCTGGGTCGCATCTTGAGAGGATAATAGCGAAAAAGAAGATTGACCTTCAGGAGCTGCACCGATGCAGTCTTTGTTGCTTAGAGATGAAGACGAGGATAGCGGTTCCTCAAGGCTCCTTCGTCAGGCAGTATCCTTCCTCGTCCACGCAGCCATCGCCCTTGGTGTGTGGCTCGCGCTCATGCTGGTTGGCTATGCCGTCAATCCGTCCAGCTTTTCCCAGTTGCTCATTCTGCTGCTGTCGCTCGGTGTTCCCCTCATTGTGGGCTTTATCATCACGCGGATCCGTCAGGACGATATGGCCACGGCCGTCTGGCTGCTGGGCCTCATCTGGTTGATGATCGTCGCGCTTTGGATTGTGGACATGCCCACCCGGCCCAACGAGTGCTTTCAATGCGGCGTTTCCCAAAAGCTCACGCGCACGCTCTTCAGTCTGCCCAGTCCCAGCGGCCTGATCGACGACGATGGTCCTTTCATCGGTACCTGGCCGGCTGCCGCTCTCATCGGGTATTCGATTGGCGCTGCATTTGCGATGCGTCGCAAAGAGGATCGCTAGAGCGGTTTCAGGATAGGTATGCCCGATTGTCCTTCGTGCCAGGTCGCCCCTCCCTGGGTTGGGGTCAACTTGAGTGCAATGCCTCTGGGTACAGCAATCCTGAAACCGCTATAGCGTATCTGGGCGGATTCCTAGTTACCTCTGCGTGGCTGGGGTGCCGCAGGTCTCGATTTTGAGATCTGGAAAACGAAAAATCTAAGCGATCGAAGCAACCGGTTTCCTTACACCCCGATGGCCGTGTGCAATTCCTGCAAGGCATAAACCGTGGTGCGATGGCGCTGCATGGCGGCAATGCCTTCCACCGCCGCCTGGGCAGCGGAAATCGTCGTGATGGTGGGAATCCGCGCCAACACCGCAGCTCGCCGAATCGCCTTTTCGTCAAAGAACGTGTCCTGACCCCGCGGTGTATTCACGATCAACTGAATCCGGTCTCCCTTAATCAGATCGACGACATTCGGCCGCCCTTCCTTGACCTTGAACACTCGTTCGACAATCAGCCCGGCAGCTTCAAGAGCGTTGGCTGTCCCCTCGGTAGCAACGATCTTGAATCCAAGGTCCGCATAGCGGCGGGCCAATTCAACGGCAGCCTCTTTGTCGTGGTCATTCACGGTAAAAAACACAGTGCCCTGGGTGGGCAGCACGTGTCCCGCCGACAACTGGGCCTTGGCAAAAGCCTCGCCAAACGTCGCCGCCACGCCCATCACTTCGCCGGTCGACTTCATCTCCGGTCCCAGCACCGTGTCCACGCCCGCAAACTTCGACCACGGAAACACGGGTGACTTCACGTAGTAGTGCGAGCCTGTCTCCAGATCCTTGCCTGCGGAAAGCTGCTCCGGGAGCAATTCGCGCAGCGTGCGCCCGGTCATCAGGCGGGCCGCAACCTTGGCCAGCGGAATCCCGGTGGCCTTCGAGACATAGGGCACCGTCCGCGAGGCGCGTGGATTCACCTCGATCACATAAACCCTGTCCTCTCCCTGCGCGTCGCGCTGAATAGCAAACTGCAGGTTCACCAGGCCCACGACTTTCAGCGCCAGCGCAAGCTTGCGCGTATAGGTCCGCAACGTCTCCAGCGTCTGCTTGCGAATGTTGACCGCGGGCAGCACGCACGACGAGTCTCCGGAGTGAATTCCAGCCTCCTCAATGTGCTGCATGATGCCCGCAATGATCACATCCTTCGAGTCGCAAAGCGCATCGACGTCCACTTCGACAGCATCCTCCAGGAAGTGATCGATCAGCACCGGCCGCTCCTGCGAGTACTCGACCGCCTCGCGCATATAGTGAGTGACAGCTTCCGCGTCGTAGCAGATCACCATGGCTCTGCCGCCCAGCACATAACTGGGTCTGACCAGCACCGGATACCCGATCCGCTCGCCGATGGCCAGCGCCTCTTCCACGCTTGTCGCCGTGCCGCCCGCCGGCTGCGGTACCTTCAGATCCTCAAGAAGTTTTCCAAAGCGCTTGCGATCCTCCGCGAGGTCGATCGACTCCGGTGAAGTGCCGATAATGGGAACTCCGGCCGCGCGCAGCCTCTGCGCCAGGTTCAACGGCGTCTGTCCGCCAAACTGAACAATCATTCCGATCTTCGCGCCCGACTGCGCCTCATGGTTGTAAATCGCCAGCACATCTTCCAGCACCAGCGGCTCAAAGTAAAGCCGGTCGCTGGTGTCGTAATCCGTCGAGACGGTCTCCGGATTGCAGTTCACCATGATCGTCTCGTAGCCGTCGTCTTTCAACGCGAAGGCCGCATGGCAGCAGCAGTAATCGAACTCAATGCCCTGCCCGATGCGGTTCGGTCCCGAGCCCAGAATAATCACCTTCGGCGTCTGAGTCGGCGGCGCCTCGTCCTCCTCGTCGTAGGTCGAATAGAGGTAGGGTGTCATCGATTCAAACTCGGCTGCGCAGGTGTCCACGAGTTTGAAGACCGGCTTGATCCCCTTCCCTTCGCGCAGTTCCCTCACCTGCTTGATCCCTTCGTGCCCTTCCAGCTTCCACTCCGTCGCAATCCGCTCATCGCTCAGGCCCAGCCGCTTCAGTTGGCGAAGTTGTTCCGTGCCGATCTGTTCCGGAGTCGTTTCTGAAATCGCCATCTGCGCCAGCGTCACCTCGCGCATCTGGTAAAGGAACCAGGGATCCATCCGTGTCAACCGAGCCACTTCCCGCACGCTCATCCCGCGCTCGAACGCAAACCGGATGTAGCCGAGCCTCTCCGGCCTCGGCGTCACCAGCATCTGCGTCAGCCGCCGCGGCTCCAGCACTTCGGCTCCCGTCTTCTTTCCCGTTTCCAGAGCGCGCCACGCCTTCATCAGCGCTTCTTTGAAGGTGCGCCCCATCGCCATCACTTCGCCCACGGACTTCATCTGCGGGCCAAGGACGTCGTCGGCTCCGGGAAATTTCTCGAACTGCCACTTGGGAATCTTCACCACCACATAATCGATCGTCGGCTCAAAACATGCCGGCGTCTTGCGCGTAATGTCGTTGGGAATCTCGTCGAGCGTGTATCCCACGGCCAGCTTGGCCGCAATTTTTGCAATCGGAAAGCCGGTAGCCTTTGACGCCAATGCCGAGGAACGCGAGACCCTCGGATTCATCTCAATCACCGTCATCCGCCCATCCGCGGGATTCACGGCAAACTGCACGTTCGAGCCGCCCGTCTCCACGCCAATTTCGCGCATTACCGCAATCGCCGCGTCACGCATCTTCTGGTACTCGCGATCGGTCAGGGTCTGCGCCGGAGCCACGGTGATCGAGTCGCCCGTGTGCACACCCATCGGATCGAAATTCTCAATCGAACAGATGATGATCACGTTGTCCGCCAGGTCGCGCATCACTTCGAGCTCGTACTCCTTCCACCCCAGCACGCTCTCTTCAATCAGGCATTCGTGTACCGGTGAAAGGTCGAGGCCCCGCGCCAGAATCTCCATCAGCTCTTCGCGGTTGTATCCAATGCCGCCGCCCGTGCCGCCCAGCGTAAAGCTCGGCCTGATCAATACCGGAAAGCCGATCTTCGAAGCGAAGTCGATCCCGTCGCGCAGGTTGTTCACCAGCGCCGACTTTGAAACCTCCAGCCCGATGCGGATCATCGCATCCTTGAACAGCAGCCGGTCCTCTGCCTTCTTGATTGCTTCGAGCTTGGCGCCAATCAGTTCCACGTTGTAGCGTTCAAGAATCCCCGCGTCCGCCAGATCGACAGCCAGATTCAGCGCCGTCTGCCCGCCCACGGTGGGCAGCAACGCAAAGATGCCCGAGGCTGGACTGGCAGCGAGCATCTCAGCTTCAATACGGATGATCTCTTCGACATATTCGCGAGTCAACGGCTCAATATAGGTGCGGTCGGCCAGGTCCGGATCGGTCATGATGGTGGCCGGGTTTGAATTCACGAGCACCACTTCGTAGCCCTCTTGCTTGAGAGCCTTGCAGGCCTGCGTGCCGGAGTAGTCAAACTCCGCCGACTGCCCAATCACGATCGGCCCCGAGCCAATCACCAGAATCTTCTGAATGTCATTTCTGCGTGGCATGGTCTAGCTGGATACCTCTTTGATGGCCACCGCTCGCGCCTTAAGGGAGATGAGCAGGTTTTCGATTCCAAGCTCGGGCGACGGCTCGGTATATGTTCCGCCTTTGCCTGTGAGCCTGTCTGTAAGGATTAGAGCTGCACTATCGTACAGGCGCTCGCGCACGAGTTTCATTAGAAGAATCTCGTATCGCTTCGCGTAAGAGGCACCGCGAAACTCCTCAAATACCTTAAAGTGCGGTTCTTGAACGCTTACTGGTCTTAACGACCCCTTCGCTTCCTCAAGAATCATCACATATCCTAACCAAGGCCGTAATGAAGGCGCGAATGCACCTTCACGAAATGCAGCCCAAATATCGGTCGCATTTCCGAGTGCCTCTTCAGTGCGGTTATTAAAGTTGTTTCCAAATGAGCCTATCTGCGATTTAAATTCCATAGCCGCGATCAGGTTGCCATCGCGCACGATAAGCAAATCCCATTTCTTTTCCGCTCGATACCAACCGGGAAGCTCAACTTTCTGAGAGGTGTAGATGCACGCTCGATCTAATCCAGCCTCTTCGAGGAAATCTCGAAGAAGTTCGACAAATCCGTCCAATTGCTTGCCGCCGGTAACGGCTGCTCGGCTTCCTGAGTCGCGCGTTCCAGAGCGGGCGCCTTGCTGGTCTGACTGACGCTGGCGGGTCTTCCAAAAATGACGGATGGCTTCTGCCAGACGATCTTGCCAGTGAGGTTGAAGGCTCATAGCTCCTCCCGCTGAATTACTTGCGGTTGCCAGAAAAGCCCACCAGTCTCTCGATAAAAGCGGGTCGCGGACTGGTGGTGGTATTTGTTACTGATTTCATAGCCGATGCTGTGGCGCCCTGTTCGAGCCGCTGCAATGGCGTTCGTGCCCGAGCCGGAAAACGGATCGAGAACCACATCGCCGGCAAAGCTGAACATCCGGATCAACCGTTCGGCTAATTCAATTGGGTAAGGCGCAGGATGGTCCTTCGTCGAGGCTCCCGTGAGACCAGTCCAAATCTGCTGATACCAACTCTGGTAGTTGTCCGCGCTGATCACCGAGAGCAAGCGCTTCGCAGCGGTCGGTTTTCGGTATCCTCCCGGTTTGCGGAACATTAAGATGTACTCGACATCGTTCTTGATGACCGAGTTAGGTTCATATGGCTTTCCGAGGAACCCTCCTCCTCCAGAAACTTCGTAAACGGCATTCGCAATCTTGTGCCAAATGATCGGCGCAAGATTGTCGAATCCAATCTTGCGGCAAAGCTCCTGGATCGACGCATGCAGAGGGACAACAGTGTGCCGCCCATCATTTTGCCGCCTCGAGAGGCAAACATCGCCAACGACGCACACCAATCTCCCACCGGGAAGCAGCAAGTCGAAGCAACGCCGCCAGACGCGGCCAAGTTCCGCAAGAAACTCATCGTAACCACTCACGTGCCCGAGTTGCCCATGGGCATCGTCGTACTTTTTGAGCGTCCAGTAAGGCGGCGACGTTAAAACAAGATGTGCGCTCTCCGGTGCGAGAAGGCGCATCTCCCTTGCATCCCCATGAACAAGATAATGATTCGTGGGAATCCGCAACAGCACTTGTTCCAAAAGGTCCATCGCTTCGGGATTGCGCGCCAGCCGTGGGATCTCGGTCTGTTCCAAAGAGTCGAACTGAAGCGGCCCTCCCAGGAAAGACGAAAGATCCAAATCCGGGATAACGATCCCTTCCATCTCCGGTTCTTCCTTCTTGACTGCGAGTCCGCTCATCCCTTCCACTCCTCCATCATCTGTCTGAAGTCGTTGAACAGGTAATGCGAATCGTGCGGCCCCGGCGCCGCCTCGGGGTGATATTGCACGCTGAACAGCGGCAGTGTCTTGTGCCTCATCCCCTCCAGCGTCTGGTCGTTCAAGTCAACGTGGGTCAACTCCACTTCGTTCACATTGATCGAATCGGGATCGACCGCGAAGTTGTGGTTGTGGGCCGTGATCTCCACCTTGCCCGTCGCGTTGTTGCGGACCGGATGATTGCCCCCATGATGTCCAAACTTGAGCTTGTAAGTCCGCCCGCCCAGCGCCAGTCCGGTTAGCTGATGGCCCAGGCAGATCCCGAACACCGGAACCCGCCCCAGGAACTGGCGAATCGACTTCACCGCATAATCCACCGGCTCCGGGTCGCCGGGGCCATTGGAAAGAAATACCCCATCCGGTTTCATTTCCAGCACCGTCTCGGCGCTCGTTTCCGCAGGCACCACGGTCACGCGGCAGCCCTCCCGCGTCAGCATCCGCAAGATATTGAGCTTGATTCCGAAGTCGTAAGCCACCACATGCAGCCTCGGCTCCCTGGGGTCCTGTTCCAACTCTTTGGCAAGCAAGGGATCGCCGGACTGGTTGCGCGCATCCGACGAACCAAAGGGATAGGCAGCTTTGGTCGAAACCACTTTGGCCAGATCCGTTCCATCCATCTTGCGGATGTTCCTGGCTCGTTGCACCAGCAAGGCCGGGTCAACAACCTCGGTAGAAATTACGCCCCGCATCACGCCGAAGGTCCGCAGATGACGCACCAGCGCGCGCGTATCGATCTCCGCCAGCACCGGAACCGCGTACCGCTCCATGTATTCGTCGGTCACCTGCTCTGAACGCCAGTTCGAGCTGATGGCCGAGAACTCACGCACGATCAGGCCTTCGATATAAGGCCGAGCCGACTCATTGTCTGCCAGGTTAGTCCCGTAGTTGCCGATCTGAGGATTGGTGAGAACGACAATTTGCCCTGCATAGGAAGGATCGGTGGCGATTTCCTGGTAACCGGTAAGGGAAGTATTGAAAACGACCTCGCCCTGGCATTCGCCGGGGTGCCCATAGCCATGGCCACGGAAGACGCGCCCGTCTTCGAGCGCTAAAATTGCCTGCATTGCCTCTCCGAAGAGTGGATTCAACCGATTCTAACAGGTCTTACGGTGGATTTCAGGGCCCGTTCCCGCAGGTTTAGCGCACGACCCCCGCATCCCTGGCAGGCCAGTAGATAAACTCAGCCTTTCCATAGATCAGTGATCGCTCCACAGGCCCAAATTCGCGGCTATCCGACGAGATCGACCGGTGATCTCCCATCATGAAGTAGAAATCCGGGGGCACAATCAGCTCCGCCATCGAGCGGCTGTCACGGTATTTCTCCGGCACATAGCCTTCATGGAGGGGCTCGCCGTTCAGCCACACCTGGCCGTGATCAATCCACAGGCGGTCGCCGGGCACGGCAATCACACGCTTGATGTAGCTCTTCTCCGGATCCCGCGGATAATGGAACACCACCACATCCCCGCGCTCAATCGCGTAAACGTGATACACAAACTTGTTGATAAATAGACGGTCCCGGTCTTCCAGCCGCGGCAGCATGCTGGTCCCTTCCACGCGCACCGGCTGGTAAAGGAACGTAATAATGAGCACCGAAGCGGCTGCCGAAACAAACAGGTCGCGTATCCACAGCCCGATCCCGCCCGCCTTCCGCGGCGTACGAGCAGGTCCACGTTCAGGTGCGGGTGAGCCGAACTGGGGCTGTTCGGCAGAATTAGAAACTGAAGTATTCTCGGAAACCTTTTGCATCTCTATTCCAGATTACTATCAATCGCAGGCCAGCCCTCCCGGCGGGCAAACAATGCGCACCCGCACGGGCTTTTCGATGGGCCTGGGCTGGTTGGCTGCGGGAACCAGTGCGGGAGCCGCTCCAGGCGCACCAGCGGCCGCCACGTTCTCCTCTTCGAGCACCAGTGGCCGCTGTAACTCCATCTCCACCTGCGTTCCGCTGGGAATTTCCACATCCGCGCCCCGTGTGAACAGCGTGACCAGTCCCACGGTTGCAAGCCCGGCGCCCACGCCGCCCAAACCCCCGGCAATGGGATGCCCGCCCGCGATTCCGCCGATCGTGCCAATGGTGGCTCCCGTCGGAATAGCAACCTCCGCCACCTTGCCCGCGTTCCGCGTCTTATCGGGATTCTGCTCCACCGTCCCTTCCCCATCGTTCTTCACTTGCTGATTCTTCGCTCCCGGCAGGCTGTCCACCACTCCAGGAATCTCCACAACCGAGCCGTTCGGAAAGATAATCGACGTAAAGTGCATCTCCAATTGCGACCGGCCCTTCATGCGTCCTGCCCTTGCCACCCGGTCCACCACCCCCTGCACGTAAACTCCCGCGGGAATCATCACCCTGTCGCCAACCACCACTGGGAACGTCGAGGAAAGATAAACGCCATCCCCGGGCTTGGCGCTCTTCGTATTGACGGCGCTTCGTATCTGCAAAAGCACTTTCGTCCCCGCCGGCACTATGTAGGTCTTCTTCGCAGCAGCCGTCGAAGGCGTATCGGAACTCGGCGCCTGCGCATTGATTGCCGTGGGCGTTGCCGCGGGAACCTGCGCCAGCCCGCTAGAGGGAGGGCTCTGCCGGCTTGTAGACGGAGCGTTCTGCTGGCTGGCAACCTCGACCGCGCCACTCTGAGCAACGCCAAAACCTGACGCAACCGCAGCAACGCTCAAAGCAATCAATCCTGCTGACACTGCACGCAATGGCCGCATCGTTCCCTCCGGACCGCCGCACGGCGCTGCACTCCCTACGGTGCCGAATGGCCTGCCTTCTTAGACTCCCCGTCCGCACTCAAGGATAGCTCTCAACGCCGCTAAGGGACCAAAAGCAATGTTGCCCCTACCATAAGGCTCAATTCGCGATAGGATGCAAAACAGCAATGAATGTTGAATCCACTCAACGGCCCAACGCTCATGACGCGCGCTTTGCCGATGCCCGCCGGGTTCTCGAAGAGGCCATCGCGGCTCGCGCCTTTCCGGGTTGCGCCTATGGCGTCCTCGCCGCGGGAGAGATCCTCCTCGAGGATGCATTAGGCTGTTTCACCTATGAAGACCATTCTCCAGAAGTTGCCCCCAATACCGTCTTTGACCTGGCCAGCGTCACCAAAGTAGTTGCCACAACAGCCGTGGCCATGATCCTGCACCAGCGCGGACAGCTCGATCTCGACACCCCTCTAGGCGATCTGCTGCCCGCATTCCTGACCGGCCGTCCGATCGAAGATCGCGCGCGCCGTGTTACGGTGCGCCATCTGTTGGCGCACAGTTCCGGCCTTCCCGGTTACGTGGAGTTCTTCCGCACCCTGCGCACTCCATCCGATCTCATCAGCGCCTGCCTGCAACTGCCTCTTGAAGCCGATCCCGGCGCCCGAGCCGAATACTCCGATCCCGGCTTCATTCTTCTTGGCAAAGCCCTCGAGGTCTGCGCCGGCGAAGAGTTGCGGGTCTCAGCTCACCGCGAAATTTTTGCCCCTTTGGGCATGGCTGCCACCTGTTTCTCGCCTCCCCGCATGGATCGAGCGCTCATTCCTCCCACTGAGAAGGACACCACGCTTCGCCATCGCCGGATACAGGGCGAAGTCCAGGACGAGAACGCATGGCTGCTGAATGGCGTAGCCGGTCACGCGGGTCTCTTTTCAAATGTGCCTGACCTGCTGCGCCTTTCCTCCGCGCTTCTCGATTCCGGCTTTGGAAGAATTGATTCAGCAGCAACATCCAACCTTTTTCGCGCCGCAACCGTCGAGCTGTTTGCCCAGCGCCAGCAGCCGGAGGGTAGCTGCCGCGCCATCGGCTGGGATACACCCTCTCCCAGCTCCTCCTCCGGACGCTATTTCTCCCGGCATTCCATTGGACATCTGGGCTTTAGCGGCTGTTCCTTATGGATCGATCTTGATGCTGGGATTGCGGTTGCACTGCTGACCAACCGCACGTGGCCAGACCGGAAAAGCCAGTTGATTCGAGAAGTCCGCCCTGCGTTTCACGATGCCATGCGCCGCGCCCTTTAGCAGCGCGGCGCCTCGTCCTTGCTGGGTAGCGGCCCATCCGAATTTCTGGTAATGGCTCAGTTTGAATTTGCCTCCCTCTTCTTGTAAGGTCCGCGCTTCGCTGGCTTCGGCATTGCTGCATCGCCCATCGCAACCAACTCCTGAATCGTCCAAGGATGAGCTGCCAGCCCGGCGGCCATCGCGGGCGTAACGCGAAGGGTTTGGTGAATCCTCACGAAGTTCATATACATGAAGTGAAGTGCCACCGCGTAACCGTGATTGTCGAGTTTCTTGCTGAATCCGTTGGTCAGCCGTGTGAACCGGCGAATGTTCATCCGCATGGTTAGGTTCTGCCGTTCCACATAGCTTGTGGAGATGTGCGCAGGGTCCGGGTTTCCCATTACAACCTTGCTGTCACAGCCGATGCACCTGGCAGGGCTGTACGCTTCTCGGTCTCTTCTGAGGCCCCGTAAATCTTCTGGAGTATTGCGAAGTCCACATCCATCCCGAACGCGCCTTCAACCGCTTCCAGATACGCCTTGTGGCCGTCTGTGGTGATCTGTACGCGCCCATGAATACGGCTGGCGGCATCTTCCATGAAATCCTTAGCCCAGACCGCGCCGCGTCCGCCCACGAGATAGCTCACAACCAGCTTAGTGTAGGCATCAATGCCTACCCAGGTCCAAACGTCTCCCCAGCCGATTTCCTTTTTCTCGGGAGATGCGTTCTTTTGCTTGGCCCCAACATAGGCCCAAATTTCATCGCACTGGAGACGACGGACCCTCACGTTGCGAACCTGCGCGTCGTGATACTGCATACACGCTTCGCCAAGATCGACCAGCAATTTGGTGATCGTGTTTCGAGCGATTCCGGTCATGCGAGAAGTGGAACGAAGGCTATTTCCTTCCACCAATGCCGCTACGATCCGGATGCGTTCGTCTTGACTAAGAAAGTTCATATTGATTATTATGCTTGAGTGCTTAGGACTAGTCAAGCATTTTGCTCATTTTTAAATGTAGGTGTAGTGTATTACCAAAGTTCACACGTGACGCACACTTAAGTGCTACTTCTGATGGAGAGGAATTTCGTTCGAACGTGTCATAGTAAACGTACTGTTGTATTTTCCTTCTTGTGCGTTTTGAGGCCTTAGAGTATCCTTGCGCCCAACAGCGCAACCCTGCGCCGTTTGGAACATCTAACCTTTTGGAGGCTGCCTATGGACATGAACGTGCGAGCTTTCAGGACGGTGCAAGCTGCTCTTTCAGAGCCAGTTGCGCCAAGTAAGCGACGACAGTCTTCTCAGAATGGCGGGCTGCGAGGAGGCCCAGCACGGGCTAAATCGATCAGTCCCGCAAGGCGATCAGAGATTGCCCGCAAGGCAAGCAATACAAGGTGGGCGTCAAAAAACGAACTCACGCCAGTGGGTTAGAAAGGCAAGACGAAAATGGCTATCGGAGGAAAAAACTCCCTTTCGGTCAAGGCGAAGAGCCCTAAGAGAAAACTGACCGCGACAGCCATCCATGGGACTGATGGGGAAACCCATATTGTAGGAATTGGGAATTTGAGGGTCGTTATTTGTCCAGACGAGGGTGGATGGTTTGCGCAGGGATTGGAGATTGACTACGCGGCGGGCGGATCAACAATCCTAGAGGTAAAAACGAATTTTGAAAAGGGATTGAAGGGTACGATCAACCTTCATCTCCAGATGCACGGGAACATCGAAAAGTTCCTTAATCCAGCCCCGCCCCAGATATGGAAAGAGTTCTATTGGAGCGGCAAGCAGTATCGGTTTACGCAAGTCAGTCTCCACGATGATCTCTCGAAGACGTTGAACGTCAAGACCATCGACTTTCTGGAACCGCTTGCGGAGGTAGCGGCCTGAGCGAAGGAATCCCAAAGAGTGATCTAATCAGGGTTCTTAAGGCTCATGGCGCATTCGTCGAAGAGCACCAGGACGGGAAGACCGTTACGGTTATCCGGGACGAGTTCATGGAATCGAGGGTGCTTTCCGAAGAAATTCGACCGCAGGAAATCAGATACTACGAGCGGAAGCTGGAAATCCCCATTCATCACTTTTGGCATCCCGACGCTGCCGAACAGGAAGCGGAGGCAAAAACTAGGAGCGAAGCGGATGCGGGAGTTCGAGCTGAGATAAGATCGAAACCGCCGAAAGAAAGTTAAACAAAAAAGGCCCTCTTCGGAGGGCCTTTCCTTTTGAATTTCAAACTGAGCCATTACCGAATTTCTTGCCCACTTGCTCATTTTGAAGATACAATCAAAAATTGGGGAAACATGCGATGCTTACCAGCTCGATGATGCAGGAGACGACCGCGACCCAGCCAAGTGATAACCACAATGACCAGGCGTCTCTGTTTCAAGATCTGATTACCGAGAGCCAAAACGAGGCTTCTCAAGGCTTTGACACTAAATCCGCAATCGAAATTGCACGCATCATCAACCATGAGGATGCGAAGGTAGCTGCAGCGGTCAAGAAGGCGATACCCGAGATTGCCCAGGTCATTGACCAGGTCGCCCGAAGCCTGCGCGATGCTGGCCGCCTGATTTATGTCGGGGCCGGTTCCAGCGGACGCATCGCAGCCCTCGATTCCTCCGAGTGTCCGCCCACCTACTCCACTGCGCCCGGACAAGTTCAATACATCATGGCCGGCGGACCCAAGGCCCTGGCCTCGGCCGTCGAAGTCAACGAGGACTCTGAGGAATTGGGGCAGCGCGACATTGCGCGCCGCCGCCCCACCCGCAAGGATGTTGTGATTGGCTTATCCGCCTCCGGCCGCACTCCCTATGTGGTAGCCGCCGTGGCCTACGCCCGCGCCCGCGGCGCCCACACTGCCGCCGTCACCTGCAATTGTGGAACCCCGCTTGCCGAGGCCGCCGATATCGCCGTCGTCGCCGAAGTGGGACCCGAAGTCATCTCCGGTTCCACCCGCATGAAGGCCGGCTCTGCGCAAAAGATGATCCTCAACATGATCACCACCGGCGCCATGACCCGCCTGGGCTATGTGTACGAGAACCTCATGGTCAACGTCCACATGCAGAACTCCAAACTTGTCGAGCGCGGAATCCGCATCCTCATGGGCGCCTGCAAAATCGACCGCCAGACGGCGGTCAACACCATCAAGAGCGCCGGCCGCAGTGTCCCCGTGGCTCTTGTCATGCTCAAAGCAAGAGTCGACAAGCCCGAAGCCGTCCGCCGCTTGGCCAAGTCCGACGGCAACGTCCGTCTCGCCATCGAAGACAACGTCCTCGAGCTCTAGGGTCTATCGACATATACGGGTGCGCGGCGTTGCTGGCATTTGGGGACCTCGGATTCCCATGAACACAGTCTGTGCCCCATGTATCGCAGTTTTTTTATCGCGATGGGTGGGAATTCAACCAAGGTCGCGCTCCGTCCCGCAGACCCGGATCGAAAATCCCCGAAGAATCCAAAGAACCTCCGGCCGGCCCTCCCACAGTTCATAACAGACTCTAGTAGACTTAGCGCAGCATGTCTGCTTCCTCCCACGCGAACCTCCGCATAGTCTTCGTTGTTTCCGCCCTCGCGCTCACGCCCCTCGCCAGTATTTGCCGCGCCCAGGGCACTCACCTCTGGACCCAGTCGAAACTCGAAGACTTCGAAAAAGGCACGCCCCAGGGAGTCTCCATCCAGAGTGACGGCCACCTGCGTCAGGGGCCTGGCCTGCGAGACATTCTCACGACCCCATCCACCTTCGTCTGGTCTGTGGCCGTAGACAAGAGCGGAATTCCTTTTGTCGCCACCGGATCGCCGGCGTCGATCCTGCGCGTCGGAACCGACGGCAAAGCCTTCACCCTCTTCGAGACCAAGGATCTGAGCGTACAGGCATTGCAGTTTGGCCCCGATGGAAACCTCTATGCCGCCACGCTTCCGAGCGGCAAGGTCTACAAGCTCAAGCCGGACGCGGCCGTCAAACAGAATGACGCCTCAGCCGCCGTGGTTTTTGACTTCTCCAAGCTAGCCGGCTCCGATTCCAAACCGCATTACATCTGGGATCTGACCTTCGATGCCGCTGGCCGCCTTTACATCGCCACAGGAGATCCCGGCGCCGTCTACCGCGTCGATCTAACGCAGCCCGATGCCAAGCCGGAGCTGTTCTTCAAGAGCGACGAAGCCCATATCCGCACCCTGGCCTGGGACGCAAAGGGGAACCTGATTGCCGGTACTGACGGTTCCGGCCTCGTTTACCGCATCAGCCCCGAAGGCATCGGCTACGTCCTCTTTCAAGCGCCCCGCCGCGAAGTTACCGCGGTGGCCATCGGCGCGGACGGCGCCATCTACGCCGCCAACGTCGGCGACAAGACCCACAATCCTCTGCCCCCGCTCCCTGTTCAGGGCATAGGCTCCGTAACCGTTACCATCGTCCAGCCGGAATCGCTGCAAGCCGTCAATGCCAGCACTTCGCTGCCCGACGGCACAGAGATCTACGCCCTCAATGAAGGCGAAGCGCCGCGCAAGCTCTGGGCCAGCAAGGACGACATCGTTTATGCCCTGGCAGCGCGCCCTGACGGCCTGCTGGCCCTTACCGGCAATCGCGGGCGCCTCTTCCGCATTCAGAACGATGGCAGCTACGCCGACGTCGCGCACCTCGCTGCTCAACAAGGCTTGAGCTTCGCCGTTGTGGAAGACAAAGAAAGCGCGACAAAGATATTCATCGGCACCGGCAACACCGGCAAGCTCTGCCTGCTCGGCGCCTCTGAAAGCCGCGAGTACGCCAGCGACGTTCTCGATGCCGGCGCGCTCGCCCGCTTCGGCCGTGTCGAGGTCGAGCCCGGCTCATCGGGATATGAGCTTTGGACGCGCTCCGGCAACGTCCAACAGCCGGTGCGCGGATGGAGCGACTGGCAGCCCCTCAAAGACAGCGCCATTACCTCGCCTCCGGGACGCTTCCTGCAATGGAAAGCCGTGTTGCAACCCGACGGAATCGTAGGCAGCGTGGGCGTCAACTATCTTCCCGTCAATGCTGCGCCCGTCATCGACGATCTGGTTGTGGCCACCGGCGCCCGCCTCAATCCGCAAAATCAAATGGTCAGCCAGCCCGCCACGGTCAACATCGCTTTTCCCTCATCAAGTTCGTCCGGCGATGGCGTCGTCACGGACTCCTCTTCCAGTTCGCCGCTCTCGGCCCTCAAAGACAGCACCGCCGTCACCGTCCGCTGGGCCGCACACGACGACAACGGCGACGATCTCCTCTATTCCCTCTATCTCCGGGGCGACGGCGAAACCGTCTGGCGCCTGCTCAAAGACAAGACCGCTGACAAGGCGTACAGCTTTGACGCAACCGTTATCCCCGACGGCGGCTACCAGGTCAAAGTCGTTGCCTCCGACGCGCCTTCGCACATGCCCGCCGACGCGCTGACCGGCGAAAAAGTGAGCGAGCGATTTGTCATAGACACCACGCCCCCGGCAATCACGGTCCTCAAAGCAACCGAAGACGCGGCAACCTGCGAGACCGCTCATTGCGTCAAGCCATTCCAGGTCACCTTTGACGCTCAGGATGCCGCATCCCCCATCGCGCACGCCGAATATTCGCTCGACGCCGGACCATGGCAATACATCGAGCCCGTCGGAAAAATCTCCGACGCCCGCACCGAGATTTACTCGTTTCCCGTCTCGTTTGACGTGGTCGACGGCAGAATCGCCGAGCACCTCATCACCGTCCGCGCTTACGACCGATACGACAACGTGGGTGTGGCCAAGACGGTCATTCCCTCTCAGGCAAAGTAACCTGCATGCGATTTGAACTCTTTCTTGCGGCGCGATACCTGAGAGCCAAGCGGCGGCAGGCGGTCGTCGGTGTCGTGACCGCCATCTCTGTTGCCGGCGTGGCTGCCGGCGTGGCTGCACTCATCATCGCGCTCGCCATCACCAACGGCATGCGCCGCGATCTGGAGACCAAGCTCCTCGGCTCCTCGGCTCACGTCGAATTGATGCGGGTCGAGGCGGATGGCATCCAGAATTGGCGCCCGCTGCTCAATCGATTGCTCCATCTTCCCCATGTCAAAGCGGCCGCCCCGGGCCTCTATGAGGAGGTCATGGTCTCCCATGGTCCCCGCGCGGGCTTTGCCCTGGTTAAGGGAATCATCCCGGCGGAAGAGCGCACCGTCAGCAATCTCCTTGATTCCATCACTTCAGGGTCGGCCGCGAGCCTCGATCCCAACCCAGCCTCTACTCACTCCGAAGGCCCAACTGTTCCTTCCCTTATTCTTGGGAAAGATTTGGCCGACCAGCTTGGCGTTCAGGTCGGAGACGAGGTTGTCGTCACCAGTCCGCAGGGCGAACTCAACCCGGTCATCGGTCTGGTGCCCAAGTTCCAATCCTTCAAGGTCGCCGGAATCTTCCATTCCGGCTTCTACCAGTACGACTCGGCCATGGGCTTCATCAGTCTCGCCGCCGCCCAGCGCCTCTTCGATGAGCCCGACCTGCTTTCGGTCATCAGCTTCAAGGTGGACGACCTCAATCGCGCTCCCGAAATCGGCCGCGAAATCGAGCAGGCTGCCGGCAGCGGCTTCATGACCACCAACTGGATGGAAGAAAATCGCGAGCTGTTTCGCGCCCTTCAGCTCGAGCAGATTACAACGTTCATCATCATCGCGCTCATCGTCATTGTAGCCGCTCTCAACATTCTCATCGCTCTCACCATGATGGTGATGGAGAAGACGCGCGACATCGCCGTCATGATGAGCTTCGGCGTCGAGCCGGGCCAAGTGCGCCGCATCTTCCTTCTCGAAGGCCTGCTCATCAGCATCGTGGGAACGGCCCTGGGACTGGTGCTCGGTTATTGCGCCTCCTGGGCCGGCAGCCATTATCACTTTCCCCTCTCTCCAGAGGTTTACTCCATTGACACGCTTCCCTTCGCGCCGCGCCCCCTCGACGGCCTGATCGTCTCCGCCGTCTCCATAGGAATTTCGCTGCTGGCCACGCTCTACCCCTCGTCCGCCGCAGCCCGCATCCTCCCCGCCGAGGCGCTTCGTTACGAGTAGAGATCGCCGCGGCTGTTACCGCGGCGTAATGATTCCGCCCACCGCATGGCGCTTCGGCAATACGATCCCGCGATGATCCACCTCAACTGCGCCGCCAGCCTCACGCAGCGCAACCGGATTCTCCCGTTCAATCACAGCTCCACCACAGGCGGGACACCAATCCTGCCGCGCCTCCTGCGCCGGCACAGCGTGGCATTGGCCACATATCCATTCCATACCCAAAGAGCCTACACCATGCAGTCGCCGTCTCCCACGCTCCCGGTACACTCTATCTATGTACCCTCCCGTTCGCCTGGTGGCCATCGACATGGACGGCACGCTGCTTCCCGACGTAGCCCAGGCCGTGAGCCCGCGCAATGCGCGCGCGCTCAGGGCGGCGCAAGCCTCAGGCATCACCATCGCCATCGCCACCGGAAGGCGCATCGCCTACACGGTTCCGCTGCTTGAAAACCTCGGACTGCGAGCGGACACGCCTCTGATTGCGTCCAATGGTGCAGTGATCCGAACCCTCGGCGGTGAGTCCATCGACCGCTGTCACTTGGAGGCGCATATCGCCCGCGGGCTGTGTGGACTGCTCAGACCCTTTGGAGCGGTAGTCTTCACCTTTGACAAACCGGGACGCGGAGAGTTGGCTCTTGAAAACATGGAACAGGTGGAGGGAAGGATCGCTCTATGGGTCGAGACCAATCGCCACGCTATTGAAATCTTCAACCCGCTGGAACTGGCGTTGGTCGACGGCGAGGATCCTATTCAAGGCATGGTGACAGGTGGAGTCGGCAGGATGAAGGATGCGGAGCAAGCGCTCAAGGCGAGCCAGTGGAGCGGCAGTTGCGAGTGCGTGCGCACCGAGTACCCGGCGCGCGACGTCTCTATCCTCGATCTGTTGCCGCGTGGCGTGTCCAAGGGCTGGGCACTGGAGCGGCTCGCCGCGCGCCTCGGCGTCAACCGTGCTGAAACCATGGCCATCGGCGACAATTGGAATGACGTGGCCATGCTTGAATGGGCCGGGCAGGGCGTCGTCATGGCCAATGCATCCCCGGAGCTGCGCACCCTGGCAAAAACCCGCGGTTGGGTGCAAACCCTCCACAACCACAAAGACGGCGTCGCTGCCACGTTGGAGGCCGCATTGAAAAAACTGCCCGCCGCAGAAAACGTGTCTGGAAGATCTTGATGAGTAACACCGGTTCCAACTTTGGATGGATGAAGCGCGCAAAACTTTCCTTTGTTGCCCCGTTTCTCGTTTTGCCGGCTCTGGCTTTGCTGGCGCCGCCGGCGCAATCAGCCGAGCGCATTATTCTGCGCAACGGATTTTCGATGCGCTGTGACCATCACGCCGTGGTCAATGGGCGCACGCGCCTCTACCTCAGTGCCGGAGAAGACAACTACATCGAACTTCCTCCAGCCGACATCGCCCGCGTCGAAGCGGCTCCCGATCCGCCGCCGCTCTCCGACTCTAGGCAAAACTTGGCAGCCGCCGCCATGCCTCTCGATGCAAAGCTCAACCAAGCCGACCTGGGCGAGATTCTGGCCCGCGCCGGCCGCGAGCACAATCTGGACGTCGACCTGCTGGCCAGCGTCGTCCATGCCGAGAGCGGCGGCAATGCCCGCGCCCTGAGTCCTGCCGGAGCCCGCGGCCTCATGCAACTCATGCCCCAAACCGCCAATGGCCTTGGCGTCCAAGACAGCTATAAGCCCGACCAGAATGTGCGCGGCGGTTCCACCTATCTCGACGCCCTCCTCACACACTATCAAGACAATCTGGCCCTGGCCTTGGCCGCCTACAACGCCGGTCCCGCGGCCGTCGACAAATACCACGGCATTCCCCCGTACCACGAGACTCGGACCTACGTGGCCCGGGTCATCCACGAGTTCAACCGCCGCGTGCAGGCCCGCGAAGCCGAACTCCGCCACGCAACTCGCTCGTCCGCCACGCCCTGATCTGGCTCCCGAATGCGCCCCTCTCACCCGCCCAATGCCGCATTGAATACCCGCCGGCATTTCCCTTCATACTCCTGAAGGCAGCATGCAATAGACTCGTATCGATAGGAAACGGAGAAAGCTTGAAGAAGAACCAATTGATCCTGGGACTGGTCGTGTTTGCCGCCCTTGTGGCGCTGCTTGTCTGGGGCCGCGACCGCATTCACTTCGACTTCGGCGTCTTTCGTGCCCAACTCGCGGTCGCCGACTGGAAAAGGATCGTGGCGGCCGTTGCCTGCATCTACGCGGCCTATATCGTCCGTGCCGTTCGCTGGGCCTTGCTGCTCCGCCATAACAAGAAAGTCCCTCTCCTCTCGCTCCTCGGAACGCAGGTCATCGGATTTACGGCCATTGCCCTCATAGGCCGCGTTGCTGACCCGGTCCGTCCCTACCTGGTTGCCAAAAAAACTGGCCTGCCGCTCAGCAGCCAACTCGCCGTCTATATCGTCGAGCGCCTCTTTGACGGCGGCTCGATGGCTCTCATCTTTTCATCCGTCATCCTTGTCGCCACCTGGTTCGGAACCCCCGGAACGCTTCCCCATCAGGAGCAGGTTGCCCTGGCCGCAAAGTGGGGACTCACCGCCACCGCGCTCGGTGCGTTCTTTCTCGCTGCCGTGCGCCTTGCCGGCGGCGCCGTCGCTTCGTTCCTCGAAACAACTCTGGGCGTGATCTCTGCGCGTCTCGGCCATGCGGTCGGAGACAAGATCCGCAGCTTTCATCAGGGCCTCGACATTCTGCGTTCTCTGGCCGATTTCGGCTTTGCGGCAGGCCTGTCGCTCGGCATGTGGATGCTCATCACCCTGGCATATCTTGAGTCGGCCCGCGCCTTTGTCGCCAGTCCGCAACTGGCTTCGATGACTCTCGCCCGCTGTGTGCTGCTGCTCGCCGTCAGCGGCGGCGCCAGCGTCCTGCAACTCCCCATCATCGGCTGGTTCACGCAAATTGGCATCGTCAGCGGGGCGTTGGTTGATTTTCTCGGCGTGGCCTGGGAACCGGCCATTGCCTGTGCCGCTGTCATCCTGCTGGTCTCGTTTCTTGCCATCGTGCCCGTCGGTCTGATCTGGGCCCGCTTCGAGCACGTCAACCTGCGCAAGGTCACCGTCGAGAGCGAGCATGCCGGCGAGGTCTTGACCGCCGACGAACCCGCCTAGGGCCTGTAGCCCCCACTCCCCTCTAGTCGGTTGGCTCAAACTCGGAGCAATCAAAAATGCCTTCTTCAACGCCAATCCGCCGCGCGACTAATCCAACTAGCTCGAACACTCCTGGCTCATCCGCGCAACGATCGTTGCGTATCATTTCCGGGACTACGCCTATAGTGAAAGTGAACTCGATACGCCCCCAAGAGCGCGTCAGCGCGTCTCACGGCCACTTTTCTAAGCTAACCCCTTTGCTTGCAAGATTCTGCGGCGAAGTACCTTTAGAATCAAGATTTTAGAGTGACACCCCTGCTCTATCCATAATGAAATGAAGATTTTGGCCACAGAATACGGGGGGGGGATACCCAAGGACGTATGCAAAATCCGGAGCACAGCAACACCCCACTCCGCCCTCTCATTCTTCAAACTAGGGCGGTTCCACAGTACTTGTAGCCTCTTCTGGCGCTATCCGAGGTGGCTTTTTCTTGATAAAAAGCCACTTAGCCGCATCGCTCCGGGATATTGCACCTGTGGAACCGCTGTAGCGCTGTGATTGTGAAACTCACATTTCTTAAAATGCACTGCCATCCCGAGCGGAGCAGGCTGCGTTTTTTGCAGCCTGCGCAGTCGAAAGACCTGCGGTTGTTCTTTGCCCGCTCGCGTCGGCAGTTTTCTTCGATGACCTTCTTTCAAGCCCCGGGCGGCTCACTCTCAGCCCGGATCGCCGCTCGTGAAAACCGCAGCGCCTCCGGCCCCACGGCGCCGCCGGTCATCAACATGCTCATCGCCTGTTCCATCGTCAGATCGGTCTCCGTCACCCGTTCCATGGGAAGAATCTGCAGAAACGCCGAAGTCGGATTGATCGCGTTCGGCAACAGCACCGCTGCCAATGGCGCTCCGCTTATCGAATCCGTCATCGTCCGCGTCAAAAATCCGATGCTCTTCTGCCCCGGTATGGGAAAGTCCACCAGCACCACCCGCTGGCTGGTCTCTTTCTTCGCCATCATGGTGTCAAGCAGTTGCCTCACCGACGTATAGACCTTGGCCACAAACGGCAGCCGTTCCAGCAATGTCTCAAACAAGCTGAAGGCCTGCCGCCCGATCACCAGCGAGGTCACCCGCCCCACCAGGTAAAGCACAATCAGCGTCAGTCCAATGGCCAAAATCGACTGCAGCCAGGGTTGGCTCAGCCAGGAGGCCGGAAAGATCGCCGCATACAGCCGAACTACAGGCAGCCCGGCCTTGGCCAGCGTACTGAGCAGAAAACTGAAGATCAAATAAGTCACAAACAACGGCCCGATCGTAAGAATTCCCGCCAGAACGTTGTTTTGTACGCCTCGCAACCCGCGGGCCATGACTCGTTTCACAAGGCTCTCCTGCCTATGAGGATACGCGAACTTCTGTCCCGCCTGCTCACCCAACGGATGAGCGCAAGTCCCATTTCCGGAGGCCGCCGCCCTCCCGGCTGCCGCTTGGGTGTTCCCATAGAACGTAAAATTAGCTATATATAGGGATTGCCTCGAATTATGCTAAGAGAGAAGGATGTCCATGGAAGATTCAGTGGCCGATAACCTGGAAAGTCCGGAAGCCGCAACGGAGACTCACGAAGCACCGCAGCCGCGTGCCGTCGGTTCCCCGCTGCCGATGGGCGCTGGCCCTCGGGAACCGCAGTCGCGCAATGAGGTCGATCCCACCCCGCCTCCATCCGCACCACCCCTAGGCCGCTCGCTCACCGGCCCACCGGCTGCCCGGCCCCCGCAGGCCTCGCCCCTTCAGCGGGCCGTCAACGTCTTGCGCGTCGCATTGCCTCTTGTGCAGAGGATCTTGCCGCTGCTCGATGGCAACATCGGCACCGCGGTCTCCAACATCCTCACCCCGCATCCACCGCCGCCCCCACCGCCCCCGCCGCCGCTCAACCTCGCGCCCATCGAGGAAAGCCTCGCAGAGCTCCATACCCAGCACCGCGACCTCCGCGATCAGTTCGCCGAGCAGAACTCCTCGCTCAAACGCGTCGAGGACCAATTGGAGATGGTCCGTGAGGCAACCGACCGCAACACCCTCGAACAGCAGGAGTTGATTGAAGACCTCAAGTCCGTGGGCGGTAAGGTCAACTTGGTCTCAATCATCGCTTTGGGGCTCCTTACCATCTCCATCCTGCTCAACGTGGTCCTCTATCTGCACATCATGCGTGTCCTTCCATGATGGTCACTGCCAGCCCGCGTCCCCTCAAAATGCCTCGACGCGGGCACATTCCGGGAACAATCCGCTCTCTGCCCACCACCGCCCCTCGGCTTTTTCCACAGCAGATCGTCTCTGTTGATCCCGATTTAAGCCCCACTCTCTCCTGATTCGCCTCTTTCTTTGCCCCATCAATAGACCTTTTGTTCATATAAATACAAATTCGCTCAGTCTTGCTTACTTCAGCCAACTTTGTGACAAGTGATGTTGCCAGTCGTGTTTTCCGGGGGCTAGTATTCCGCTTAGTTGAGCCGGGATATTCATGAAATAACAACCCGGAGATCTGATCCACTATGCAGTCTTCCTGATATCACAGAGCTTCACCAACCTGCGGCGCCTCACGGCGCGCGCCAACGGAGCGTCATGTCATGGCATGGTATGCCTACTGCATCGGTGAAAAACAAGCATTTCCTGAATTAGCCCGGCATCGCAAACCTGTACCACTGGAATCCGTCCTTGGCGTCAGCGGAAACCAGGTCTTCCTCTATCCCGCCAGCGATCTGGCTGTCGTTGTGAGTGAGCACAATCCCCAGGAAACCCTGAATCAGAAGGCCGGCGTTGACCACGCCCGGGTCATCGCGGACTGCTTTCAGCACTCCACGATTCTTCCCTTCCGTTTCGGCACCATCTTCAATGACGATGAAATCCTGCGTAAGTCCGTCCGCTCGAACCAGCGGCAGTTCCTCGGCAGCATCGACAAGCTGCGCGGCAAAACCGAGATGCACCTCAAAATCTTCGTGGACGACTGTTGCAGCCACGAGGTCGAAAAGCATCTGCCCGCCGATAGTGTTGGGCGCGAGTATCTGAGCAATCTGCGCGAGAATGCGGCCCGTGCGCGCGAGCGTCAGACCCGCGCGCGCGCTGTCAGCTTCCAGATGCACAGGCTGTTCATGCCTTTGGATGAGGAAGTGAGCTGCAGGCTCACGGAAAACGGCAAAATGGTGCTCGATGTTGCCCATCTCATCGAACGCAAGTTCGTCGAGCGCTACCAGAACAAGTTCGCCACCACCAGCGCCATGATGCGCGAATGCATGATGCAGCTCTCCGGTCCGTGGCCCCCGTATCACTTTGTCCAGCGCCTCACGCGCCCGGCTCACGCGCCCGCGCATGTGGCCGCACCGCAACCGGCCGCGGTTGCAGCCTCAGTCATTCCGGTTCTGGAGCCGTCTGCAGCCTTGGCCTAGACTAAAAGAGGCATCCGCAGACTCGCTTCAAAGCAATTGACCGGCCGGCACACTCAGAAGCCCCATCATTGTAGATGGGGCTTTTGCTTGCCCAGAGGGGACAGACCCGAACCAAAATCAAACTGTGAGTAGTCATCTGAGAACAGCCACCTCAGGTTCTTCGTTCGGGCCCTGAGGGAGGGGTTGGGTGAGGGCGGACGCGACTCACAGGCGAGCGGCAATCGGAAGGATCGCAATCGGGAGGATCGCAATCTGGAGGATCGGGGGCGCCTGCGATGGTGATGCGGGGATGGTTAACGAATCCTGATCAGCATCACATCGTGTTCACCGACGTCGGCGGAGAAACTGCCCGTGAACTCGCCCAGATCTTTGTGGGCCCACAAGTCGCGAATGTGCGCCTTGCCGGTGACGCCGATCTCGCTGAAGTTTACGGTGAGGGGGAGCACACCCTGTTCGCGATTAAAGAGGCCAACCACCTTGCTGCCATCGGCCATGGGTTTCATCCAGACCTCGGCCGGGCCTTGGGCGCTGACGCGATGGCCTTGAACGCCGAGCGGATCCTGGTCGACGGCGATGACCTCGGGGTTGATGAGGATGGCGAGCGTGGCCGGGCTCATCTGGGTCAGATCGTTGCCGGAGATCAAGGGCGCGGCCACCAGGCACCACAGGCTCATGTGCAGCCGGGATTCGGCCTCGGTGAGCTTGCCATTGCCAACCTCGAGCATGTCGGGATCGTTCCAGTGCCCGGGCCCGGCAAACTTCTCGAGCCCCGCCTGTTCAAAGCCGATGGCGGTGATGCGCGCGTAGTCGGCGGTGATGTCACCGGTGCTGCGCCACAGGGTTCCACCGACACGCTGGCCCCAGTCCCAGATTGGTCCGCGCCCGTGCATGCTGAAGACGATGGGGCGGCCCGCTTTCACCAGCGCTTCGTGCATTTTGAGAAAGGCCTGGGGAATGTCGGGATACTTGTAGTAGTCGCGTGCGCTGCACCAGTCATACTTGAGAAAGTCCACTCCCCAGGCCGCGTAGGTCTCCGCATCCTCGCGCTCATGGCCGTAGCTGCCTTCGTATTTGGCACAGGTGAGCGGCCCCGGAGAGCTGTAAATTCCCAGTTTCAGCCCCTTGGAATGGATATAGTCGGCCAGCCCTTTCATGTCAGGGAACCTGCTGTTGGGATGGATATACCCCTGGGCGTCTCGCTCTCCCTCCCAGCAATCGTCAATATTCACGTATTGGTAGCCGGCATCCCTCATGCCGCTGGAGACCATGGCGTCGGCCTGGAGGCGCACGGTGGCATCGTCGATCGCGCACTTATAGTAGTTCCAGCTATTCCAGCCCATCGGCGGTGTGGGCGCCAGCACCTGCGCGCTTGCCTGCGCGGCCAACAGAACCACAGCCAACACTCCCAAAACCGCAGTGGACAAAACAATCGAACCCTTGCCTCCGGCCATCAAATCCTCCCTGGAGCCACACGCTGCGTTCAAGACAGTCCCCATCATCGGGCAGGGGATGTGGATTTCGCAAGATCTCATTTGCTGATTGAAGAACGTCCTGGCGACTTTTTTCTGCCGCGAGGGTGAGAGGTCCATTCATCGCGGTGACTGCGATGAATGGGGCCCAGATTCGTTTCTGTCTGGGTTTGCGAGGGGGGGAACGGTCTCCACCTGCGGATGGACGGTTTGGTCGCTCGAATGGGTCAAGACAGGAATTGGGATTCCCGGTAAGTTTGGGATGTCTCCTGAATTTCCTGTGATTTCTGGCCTCACGGCGGTTGCCTTTGATTGGGCAACCGCTTTTTTTAGGGGTCAGGGGTCAGGGATCAGTGTCAGGGGAAGATTTCGGCGGTCTTCAGAGTGGCGCCTTCACGGTCTTTTTGGGAGACGATGACGTCTTCTGGGGAGACGGGCCAGGGGATGGCGAGGTCGGGGTCGTCCCAGCGGATGGTGCGCTCGCCGGCTGTGGAGTAGTAGTCGGTGACCTTGTAGGCGAAGACGGCGGATGGGCTGAGGACGAGGAATCCGTGGCCGAAGCCTACGGGGATCCAGAGCATTTTGTTGTTTTCGGCGCTGAGTTCGACGGCTACGTACCTGCCAAAGGTTGGCGAGCTGCGGCGGAGATCGACGGCTATATCGAGGACGGCGCCATGGGAGACGCGGACGAGCTTTCCCTGGGGCTGGATGACCTGATAGTGGAGGCCGCGGAGGACGTTTTTGGAGGAGATGGAGGAGTTGTCCTGAGCCCAGTGTTCGGGAAGGCCGGCCTCGACCATGCGGCGGTGATTGAAGGTCTCAAAGAATGCGCCGCGGTCGTCGCGAAAGAGTTTGGGAGTAATGAGGAGGACGCCGGGGAGGACGGTTTCTTCAATGGTCATGACGGCTCGCTTTGGGGTCTACTCGCTTTTGGGGGCGAAATGAGGCTCGCGCAAGAGGGACAAGAGGTATTGGCCGTATCCGCTTTTGGCGATGGGCTGGGCGAGCGTTTCAAGCTCGGCGGCGGAGATGAAGCCGAGGCGATAGGCGATTTCTTCAGGGCAAGCGATGTTGAGTCCCTGGCGTCGTTCGATGGTGTGGACGAACATGGCGGCTTCAAGGAGCGAGTCGTGCGTTCCGGTGTCAAGCCAGGCCATGCCGCGACTCATGATTTCGACGCTGAGCCTGCCGGCCTTGAGGTAGCAGCGGTTGAGGTCGGTGATTTCGAGCTCGCCGCGCGGGGAGGGCTTGAGCGATGAGGCGATTTCGGCGACTTGATTGTCGTAGAAGTAGAGGCCGGTGACGGCGAAGCGGGATTTGGGTTTTTTGGGCTTCTCTTCAAGGCTGATGGCGCGACCGGAGGCGTCGAACTCGACTACGCCGTAGCGTTCGGGGTCCTCGACTTGGTAGGCGAAGACGGTGGCACCCTGGGTAAGCTGGGCGGCGGCCTGGAGCTGCCGTGAGAATCCCTGTCCGTAGAAGATGTTGTCGCCGAGAACCAGGGCGGAGGTCGAATCGCCGATGAACTCGCGGCCGATGATGAAGGCCTGGGCGAGGCCGTCGGGGCTGGGCTGCACGGCGTACTGAATGTCGATGCCCCAGCGGCTGCCGTCGCCAAGCAGATCTGCGAAGCGGGCTGTGTCCTGGGGCGTGGAGATGAGCAGGATTTCGCGCAGGCCGGCGAGCATGAGGGTGGAGAGCGGGTAGTAGATCATGGGCTTGTTGTAGACAGGCAGCAGTTGCTTGGATACAACGTGGGTGACGGGATAGAGGCGCGTGCCCGATCCACCGGCGAGAACGATTCCCTTCATAATGCGGTTCGCTCCGAGTAATTCTTTTCGATCCACTCGCGATAGGCGCCGGTGCGCACGCTGTCAACCCAGGAGGCGTGGTCAAGATACCAGCGGACGGTTTTGCTGAGGCCGGACTCGAATTGTTGGGCGGGTTTCCATCCCAGTTCGCGGGAGAGTTTCGAGGCGTCGATGGCGTAGCGTCGGTCGTGACCGGGCCGGTCGGCGACGTAGGTGATGAGCTTGCGGCGCGGGGCGAGCGCGGGCGAGGGGCGCATCTGGTCGACGAGGTCGCAGATGGTGGTGACGACGTCGATGTTGGCGCGCTCGCTGTTGCCGCCGATGTTGTAGGTTTCGCCGATGCGGCCATTTTGGAGGACGGTGCGGATGGCGGCGCAATGATCCTCGACGAAGAGCCAGTCGCGGACGTTTTTGCCATCGCCGTAGACGGGAAGCGGCTTGCCTTCGAGGGCATTGAGGATGACAAGGGGAATGAGCTTTTCAGGAAACTGGAAGGGTCCGTAGTTGTTGGAGCAGTTGGTGGTGAGGACGGGCAAGCGGTAGGTGTGGCAATAGGCGCGGACGAGGTGATCGGAGGCAGCCTTGGAGGCGGCGTAGGGGCTGTTGGGAGCGTAGGGGTGGTCTCACAGAAGGCTGGATCGCTCGAAGAGAGCGAGCCATAGACTTCGTCGGTGGAGACGTGAAGGAAGCGGAAAGCATCGCGGGAGGAGTGGTCGAGCTCGTCCCAGTAGCGGCGGGCCTGCTCGAGGAGGACGAAGGTTCCGTGGACGTTGGTGCGGATGAAGGCCTCAGGGGACGCGATGGAGCGGTCGACGTGGCTTTCGGCGGCGAAGTGGACGATGGCGCGGGGACGATGGGTGCGGAGAAGCGAGGCGACGAGCTCGGGGTCGCAGATGTCTCCGCGGACGAAGCGGTAGCGCGGGTTCAGTTCGAGAGGCGCGAGGTTGGCGGGATTTCCGGCGTAGGAGAGCAGATCGAGATTGACGATGACGGAGGGCGTGGCCTCGATCGAGGTGAAAACGAAGTTGGAGCCGATGAAGCCGGCGCCGCCGGTGACGAGGATCAGGTCGTTGATCGGGGCTGGGGGGCTGTTTCTCACGATCCTCAGTATATGGTACAAAACACGGCAGATTTGAGGGTTGCGGGGCTGAAAGGGCACTTTTGAGCAGGGTAGGAACAAAGGAAGTCAAGCACGCGGGTAAATTTTTCGATATATTAAGGTCAGTACGGCGCCGGACGCGGCGGCGGCTGCCCTTGCAACCCTCTTGAACCATTTTTAGGACGATTTCTTTCCACTGGAATCGCACAGCGGTTGTGTCTTTGATGGCACGACGGCAAACAGAAGGTCAAAAACGGTGACTGAAAAGGCTGCCATGGATACTTCCAACAGTTGTCACAGCACTCCCCAGGCGCAGGGTCTCTACCACCCCGGAAATGAACACGATGCGTGCGGGATGGGACTGGTCGCGCACATACGCGGGGAAAAGAGCCACGAGATCATCCGCAAGGGTCTTGAGGTGCTCATCAACCTGACCCATCGGGGAGCGGCGGGCTGCGACCCGGAGACGGGGGACGGCGCGGGGATTCTGATCCAGATTCCCCATGCGTTTTTTGAGCGCGAGTGCGGTGAGCTGGGAATGCAGTTGCCGGAAGCGGGCGCCTATGGGGTGGCCATGTGTTTTCTTCCCGTGGAGAAGCACAACCGGCTGCAGTGCGAGGGCGTGTTCGAGCGGATTGCGCAGGAAGAGGGACTGACGGTTCTGGGCTGGCGGGATACGCCGGTCAACGGAGATGCGGTGGGGCGCGAAGCACGCGCGTCGCAGCCGTATATTGAGCAGTTGTTTGTGAGCCGGCCGGCGGGGCTGGACGAGGAAGCGTTTGAGCGGCTTCTCTACCGGATCAGGCGGCGCACGGAAAACGAAATTGCGGCATCGGAGATTGAGGACAAGGAGACGTTTTACGTTCCTTCATTCTCGTGCAGGACAATTATTTACAAGGGGCTGATGCTGGCTCCACAGATTGAGAAGTTTTATTTCGAGCTGGCCAATCCCCTGGTGACGAGCGCGCTGTGCCTGGTGCACCAGCGTTTTTCGACGAATACGTTTCCGAGCTGGAAGCTGGCGCACCCTTACCGGTACGTGGCGCACAACGGCGAGATCAACACGATTCGCGGCAATGTGAGCTGGATGAATGCGCGGCAGTCGGTGCTGGACAGCTCGCTCTACAGCGGACAGATCGACAAGCTGTATCCGGTGATCATGCCGGAGGGGAGCGACTCGGCGTCGCTGGACAATGCGGTGGAATTTCTTTACCAGTCGGGCCGTTCCCTGCCCCATGTGATGGCCATGCTGATTCCCGAGGCCTGGTCCGGAAACCCGGACATGGACGAGGACAAGCGCGCCTTTTATGAGTACCACGCGTCGCTGATGGAACCGTGGGACGGACCGGCGGCGATCGCATTTACCGATGGACGGGTGATTGGAGCCACGCTGGACCGCAATGGGCTGAGGCCCGGGCGCTACATTGTGACCAAGGACGACCTTGTAGTGCTGGCGTCAGAGGCTGGAGTGATCGAGGTTCCGGCGGAGGATGTGCGCAAGAAGGGGCGGCTGCAACCCGGACGGATGTTCCTGGTGGACACGGTTGCGCAAAGGATCATTTCGGACAGCGAGATCAAGAAGCAGTTGGCAGGGCGGCAGCCTTATGGGGAGTGGCTGAAGCAGCAGCAGGTGACAATGGACATGCTGCCGGAGCCGCCGCGGGTGATTGCCTCGAATTCCGAGACGCTGCTGAGGCGGCAACGCGCCTCAGGCTACAGCGAAGAGGATTTGCGGATTCTGCTGGCGCCGATGGGCACCAAGGGCGAAGAGCCGGTGGGGTCAATGGGCACTGACGTTCCGCTGGCGTGTCTTTCAGACCGGCCACAGTCGCTGTTCAGCTACTTCAAGCAACTGTTCGCGCAGGTGACCAACCCGCCGATCGATCCGATTCGCGAAGAACTGGTGATGTCGCTCATCAGCTACATCGGGACGGAGCGCAACATTCTGGCCGAAGCGCCGGAGAACTGCCACACGCTGAAGCTGCCGCACCCGATTTTGACTAATCGCGATCTTGAGAAGCTGCGGCGGGTCTCCTCGGGCGATCTGCTGGCGACGACGCTGCCGGCGCTGTTTCGCGCGGCGGACGGCGAGGCGGGACTGCGGCGCTCGCTGGACGAGTTGAGCGCGCGGGCGGCGCACGCTGTTCATTCGGGGTATACGCTGCTGATTATTTCCGACCGGGGCGTGGATCCGACGTATGCGCCGATTCCCAGCCTGTTGGCGATGGCGGCGGTGCACAACCGGCTGGTGCGGGAGAAGACGCGGACACAGGTGGCGCTGATTATCGAGAGCGGCGAGCCGCGGGAGGTGATGCACTTTGCGCTGCTGATCGGCTACGGGGCGAGCGCCATCAATCCTTACCTGGCGATCGAAAGCCTGCACGACCTGAAGCGGCGCGGCCTGCTGCCGGACGATGTGACGGCCGAGTACGCGGAAAAGAACTTTATCAAGGCGATCAACAAAGGGCTGCTCAAGACTTTCTCGAAGATGGGCATCAGTACGCTGCAGAGCTATCGCGGGGCGCAGGTGTTTGAGGCGGTGGGTCTGAACCAGTTTCTGGTGGACGCCTATTTCTCCGGCACGGCTTCGCGGATTGAGGGCGTGGGACTGGACGTGCTGGCGCGGGAAGCGCAACAGAAGCATGCGTATGCGTTTCAACCGCTCACGGAGTCGGAGACCGACCTCGTGGTGGGGGGACAGTATCAATACCGCGAGGGCGGCGAGTATCACCTGCTGAATCCGCTGACGATCAGCAAGGTGCAGCATGCGGTGCGGCAGAACAATCCGGCGACATTCCAGGAGTACACCGATCTGCTGGACCAGCGGAATCACGAGCTGTGTACGCTGCGCGGATTGCTGCAGTTGAAATACGCTGAGAAGCCGATACCGATTGAGAGCGTTGAACCGGCGAAGGAGATCGTGAAGCGGTTCACGACCGGGGCCATGAGTTTTGGCTCAATCAGCAAGGAAGCGCACGAGACGCTGGCGATTGCGATGAACCGGATCGGCGGGATGTCGAATACCGGCGAGGGCGGCGAGGACGAGGAGCGGTTCAAGCGGGACGCCAACGGGGACTTGCGGCGCAGCGCCGTGAAGCAGGTGGCGAGCGGGCGCTTTGGCGTGACCACCAACTACCTGGTGAACGCCGATGAGCTGCAGATCAAGATGGCGCAGGGGGCGAAGCCGGGCGAGGGCGGGCAGTTGCCGGGATACAAGGTGGACGAGGTGATCGCCAGGACGCGGCACTCGATTCCCGGGGTGGGATTAATTTCGCCTCCGCCGCACCACGACATTTACTCGATCGAGGACCTGGCGCAACTGATCTACGACCTGAAGAACGTGAACCCGCAGGCGCGGATCGCGGTGAAGCTGGTTTCAGAAGCGGGAGTGGGCACGGTGGCGGCGGGGGTGGCGAAAGCGCATGCGGACGTGGTGCTGATCTCGGGCGACAATGGCGGGACGGGCGCTTCGCCGCTGAGTTCGATCAAGCACGCGGGGCTGCCCTGGGAGCTGGGACTGGCGGAGACGCAGCAGGTGCTGCTGTTGAACGATCTGCGCGGCCGCATTCGCGTGCAGACCGACGGCAAACTGCAGACGGGCCGGGATGTGGTGATTGCGGCGCTGCTGGGGGCGGAGGAGTTTGGGTTTGCCACAATGCCTCTGATTAGCATGGGTTGCATCATGATGCGCAAGTGCCACTTGAATACGTGCGCGGTGGGTATTGCCACGCAGGACCCGGTGCTGCGGGCGCGATTTACGGGCCAGCCCGAGCATGTGGTGAACTTCTTCTTCTTTATTGCCGAGCAGATGCGGGAGCACATGGCCAAGCTCGGGTTCCGCACGGTGGATGAGATGGTGGGCCGGGTGGACAAGATCGACGCGGCGCTGGCGGATTCGCATTGGAAGGCTAAGGGCATCAACCTGTCGTCGATTCTGTATGCGCCGACGGTGCCATCGCGCGTGGCGCGGCGGCGGGTGCAGGCGCAGGATCACGGCCTGGGCGCTGCTCTGGATCACCAATTGATCGCTAAAGCGGCGCCAGCGCTGGAATCGCGGGCCAAGGTGACGGGAAGCTTTGCCATCCGCAACGTGCATCGCACGGTGGGCGCGATGCTGGGCGGTCTGATTGCGCGCAAGTACGGGTCAGCAGGATTGCCGGACGGAACCATCCGCTTCAAGTTCCACGGCTCGGCAGGTCAGAGCTTCGGAGCCTTCGTGCCCTCGGGTGTGACGCTGGAACTGGAAGGCGACGCCAACGACTATCTCGGCAAGGGCCTTTCGGGCGGGCGGATTATTACCTATCCGCCGAAGACATCGAGCTTTTTGCCAGAAGAAAGCATTTTGGTGGGCAACGTGGTGCTTTATGGAGCGACGTCGGGCGAGGTATTTCTGAACGGCATCGCGGGCGAGCGTTTTGCGGTGCGCAACTCCGGTGCGGTGGCGGTGGTGGAAGGGGTGGGCGACCACGGCTGCGAGTACATGACCAACGGGACGGTGATTGTGCTGGGAAAGACGGGCAGAAACTTTGCGGCGGGCATGAGCGGCGGCCTGGCGTATGTTTACGACGGGCGGGGCGATTTTGCGGTGAGGCGCTGCAACAAGGCGAGCGTGGACCTGGAACCGCTGGTGCTGGAGGCCGATGTGGAACAGGTGCGCGCGTTGATGGAACGGCATCGCGACCTTACCGGAAGCCCGCGCGCGGCGTGGATTCTGGAACACTGGGCCGACGCCCAGCCGCGATTTATCAAGGTGTTTCCGCACGAGTACAAACGCGTTCTCGGCGTAGCCCGCGTTGAGGAGGTGCTGCATGGGTAAGGTGACAGGATTTCTGGAGATCGAGCGCGAACAGCCAACCCGCCGCAAGCCGAGCGAGCGCATCAAGGATTGGTTCGAGATCTACGAGCCGTTTCCCGAGGAGAAGCAGCGCGCGCAAGGCGCCCGGTGCATGGACTGCGGCGTTCCCTTCTGCCACACGGGCTGCCCGGTGAATAACCTGATTCCGGACTGGAACGACCTGGTGTACAACAACCGCTGGGAGACGGCGATCCGGCGGCTTCACTCGACCAACAATTTTCCGGAGTTTACGGGACGGATTTGTCCGGCTCCGTGCGAGGCTGCCTGCGTGCTGGGCATCAACCAGCCGCCGGTTTCAATCAAGTTGATTGAACGCTCGATTGTGGAGCGCGGCTGGGACGAGGGCTGGATTCATCCGGAGCCGCCGGAACACTCGACCGGGAAGCGCGTGGCGGTGGTGGGGAGCGGCCCATCGGGCCTGGCGGCTGCACAACAACTGCGGCGGGCCGGCCACTCCGTGACCGTGTATGAGAAGAACGACCGCATCGGCGGACTGCTGCGCTACGGGATTCCGAACTTCAAGCTCGAGAAGCACGTGATCGACCGGCGGCTGGAGCAGATGCGCGCAGAAGGCGTGAAGTTTGTGACCAACGCGCACATCGGGGTGAATGTTCCCGTGGAGGAACTGACTTCGCAGCATGAGGCGATTGTGCTTTGCGGGGGAAGCGAGCAGCCGCGCGACTTGAAGATTCCGGGGCGCGAGTTGAAGGGGATTCACTACGCGATGGAGTTTTTGCCACAGCAGAACCGGCGCAACGAAGGGGACACGGTGGATGCATCCACTGCGATTCTTGCCACGGGGAAACGGGTGCTGATTATCGGCGGCGGGGATACGGGCGCAGATTGCTTGGGCACGAGCCACCGGCAGGGGGCCAAGAGCGTACATCAGTTCGAGATCATGCCCAAACCTCCCGACCAGCGCGCGGGTTCCACTCCGTGGCCTTTGTGGCCTATGCAACTGCGGACCGAGAGCTCGCATGAAGAGGGCGGCAAACGGGATTGGAGCATCAACAGCGTGCAGTTCACGGGCGATGCCAAGGGGAACGTGAAGCAGTTGCATGCGGTGCGCGTGGGAGCGCCGCCGAAGTTTGAGCCGGTCGCGGGCTCGGAGTTCACTCTGGACGTGGACCTGGTGCTGCTAGCCATGGGCTTTCTCGGGCCGGTGCGCTCGGGGATGATCGAACAACTGGGTCTGGCGCTGGATAATCGCGGGAACGTGGCCACCACGAACTACATGAGCTCGGTGGACGGAGTGTTTGCGGCAGGCGACATGCGGCGCGGGCAATCGCTGGTGGTGTGGGCCATCGCCGAGGGACGCAAAGCGGCGGCGGCGGTGGATGCGTACCTGAATGCGCAGACAGAGGCCGTGCCTCTGCTGGAGCGGGCTACGGCCTGAAGCGGGGACTCAGGTGTGGGACTAAGTTAGACATCTGCTGCGCGTGCTCCCGGTGACGGCCTGCCTCAGGTGTTTCGCTTCGGCCCTCCGGGACGGGGTGGGATCACGTGTCTTCCATGGGCTGCGCTTCGCTTACCCAACGCAATTCTCGGTTCTTCCCTCCGGGAGGATGACACGACGAGACGCAGGTTGTTACGGCTTCGATTGCTGTGATGCCTGGGTGAATGCGGCCATGCTTGCTGTGCGGCGAATTCCGGCACGGCGCCTTGCGGACGCGCTATACTTCCTGACAGATTTCCTGTTCAAGAGCAACTTTTTGCCGAATTGGGTTTCAATTCAGCAGGAGCGCTTATGCAAGTGGACGTTGCCGCTCTTTCCGAGTTGCCGTGTTTGCTTCTGTTGCCGCACGGATTGTTCCCGCAGACCCAGCGCAGCGGGTTGACCGGTTTGAACGCGTGCGTTCCCGCGGAGCCTGAACCATCACAGCATTTGCAGAGGACCCCATCGCTCGCCTGGCGACAACGGGAGACGCTCGCCTATGGGCGGCGGCTACAGCCAGCTTTGGTGCGGACGGTCCATGTGCCGATGCACTCGAATTCTTGAAGGAGAAAGACCATGACTGTTTCCCGACGCTGTTTTGTTACAGATGCTTCGTGCCTTGGATTGCTGGCGGCGTTTCTGCCTGAGCTGGCGGCCGCGCAGACTGCAGCCACCCAGGCGCCTGCCGAGGATACTCCGCACGATTCGTACGATTTCTGGGGCGGATTCTTCGACTCGGTGAACCCCTACAGCCAGAACTATGGGCAGAAGTCGGCGTCTCGCGGGCCGGCCGATCAGCTTCCCGATCCGGAAGCCGAGACGCAGTATCTGCACTACAAGAGCGACACGAAAAGGCTGCGCTATGCCACCGATATCGGGAAGGAGGAGCTGCTGGACCACGACGGCGACGTGGCCATCAGCATTGCGTTGTCGCAGTACCATGCCGCCACGGGCAATGCAGAGGGCAACGTGCGCGCGGCACAACTGCGCGTGGATACGACGCAGATTCACCCTTACATGAACATCATTGCGCCGCTGGCGTGGACGGCGATCGCTTCCCTGGCGCCGGACAAGGCGGGCAAAGTGTCAATGGACCAGCTCGGCTTCAAGACGCCGCAGGCAATGCAGGGCACGAGCAAGATTCTGCTGACGCAAGGCACGGGAAAGATGGCGGTGAACGTTTCGAAGGCCGCAAGCACATCCATCTTTGTGAAGGCGCTCAATGTGATTATGCAGGGAGCCAAGATTGCGGCGCCGCTGGTGTCGCTGCCGGCGATCAGCGTGCCTGCGCTGAGCGCGTTTACGGAGGCGTTGAGCTACTGGGAAGACCGGACGCGGTTCATCATGGCCGGGAATCTGACCACAGCCGTGGCCACGCAACAGGCGCACGCCGACCCAGATCGCGACGACCGTTATATTGGCCTGCTCTCCGGCGATTACCTGATGATCCCGCAGAAGCATACGGATGAACTAGCGAAAGAGCTGCCGAATCTGGATTTGATTCAGGGTTACCTGGTGCGCAAGGACGCCGACCAGAATCTTCCGTTACAGGCGCGGGCGCAAACCGCGTTGCCGGGCATCACCTACGCTTCGATGCGGGTGAGCGTGCTGCCGCTCGAAGCCTCGTACTCAGGAACGGGAACGAGCAAGAACACATCGAGCGCGGATAGTTCGTCGGGCGGCAGCGGTTCGAGCGCGGCAAAGAAGAGCAGCAAGGGTGAGAAGAGCGGCAAGGATGAAAAGAAGGAGAAGTGATGGTGGATGGGGGTTCTTTGCTACGAAGGGCTCCGGAGGGGTGGAAACGGGAAGGAAGACCAAGGAATCAGGGTAAGCAAGATGAAGCGAGTAAGTGAGTTTGTCTTGATGGCATGGCTCAGCATCTGGCTGCCGGCCGCAGCGGCAGCCCTGCCACAGACCACGGCGGCAACGCAACTGCCGACGAAGCCGGTCGGCGAGCAGATCACCGAACACGAGCAGAATCTGGCAGCACTGCGCACGGCCGGGAACACGCGTGCGGAGGTGATGGAGCTGAACGTTCTGGGCGGGCTCTACCGGGAAGCGGGCAAGATGCAAAAGGCGCTCGATAGCCTGAATGAGGCCCTGACCCTAGAGAAGAGCGAGGGCAATCAACCTGCGCTGGCGTTGACTGAAGACATCATGGGCAAGGTGTACATGGACCTTGGTGAGGAGGATAAAGCGCTGGCGACATTGAATCAGTCGCTGCAGATTTGGACCTCGCTGGAGATTCGAGCCGCCGAAGCCGACACGCTGAACAATATAGGCAGCACGTATAACTACATGGGGCGACGGCAGGAAGCGCTCGAGAGCCTGCACAAGGCGATGCAGATCTGGCTCGACATGGGCAATCTGCAAGGCAAGACGCGGATGATGAACAGCCGGGAGCGGCTCCGCGACATTGGACAGTGGAAGGCGCTGAAGGAGATGAACGACGCTCTTTCGCCTGAAATGCGACAAGGGGCGGGCCTGGGCGGCAAGGCGAACACGATGGATCTTCTGGGTCAGACGTATGCCGCCATGAATGAGGCCACGGAAGCGTTCCAATATTTCAACGAGGCGCTGCCCATCTGGCAGCAGATGGGAGAGCAGGCCGGCGAGGCTATGACGTTGAACAATATGGGCCGGGCCTATGCCGATCTGGGAGAGAAGCAGGAGGCGCTAGAGGCATTTAACAAAGCACTGGCGCTGTGGAAGACGACGGGAGCGCGGCAGGGCGAGGCGTTGACGTTGAACAATATCGGGCGGCTTTATCGTGACCTGGGCGAGCAGCAGACGGCGCTGGACTACTACAACCGGGGTTTACTGATATGGCGCGAAGTGAAAGGCCGCATGGGGGAGGGGTTGGCGCTGAACGATATCGGCAGGGCCTATGCCGACATGCGGCAACCGCAGAAGGCTTTGGAGTACTCAGAACAGGCGTTGCCGATTTGGCGTGAGACCGGGGCCCGGCGCGGCGAGGCGATGACGCTGAACAATATGGGCCGGGATTATCTGGGGTTGGGCGAGGTGGACAAGGCGCTCGATTTCGATCAACAGGCATTGCCGATCTGGCGCGAGGTAGAGGATCCTCGAGGGGAGGCGTTGGCGCTGATGACCATCGGCTGGGTACAGGAAGTGCTGCAGCAGCCGGAGGAAGCGCTGGCGAGCGAGCTTGCGGCATTGTCTCTGGCTCGCACAGCCGGTGATCCCGAGATCGAGGGAGGGATTGAAACGGCGCTGATGATTGGCTTGCGCGATCAACAGCATCCCGAAGAAGCGATTCTCTTTGGACTGGATGCGGTGAAGGCCTTCCAGCAGATTGGCAAGAACATTTCAGGGATGGAAAAGGATTTGCGGGCAAGCTTTGCGCAATCGAAGTCGATGACGTATCGCGTGCTGGCTGAGTTGCTGATCGAGGCGGGGCGCCTGGGCGAGGCGGAAGAGATACTGGATCTTCTGAAGGAGCAGGAGCTGGAAGACACGGTGCGGGGCGTGAATCCCGATGGCGCGCCAAAGGTTGCGGAGTTCCAGCTGAGCGCGGCAGAGCAGAAGGCGCTAAGCGCGATGGAAGAGCTAGAAAAGATGGCGGCGCCTTATGAACTGCTGAGCGAGGAGGCTGCCGCCTTGCAGGCCAAGGCTGCGCGCACTGCCGAAGAAGACGCGCGGCTTAAGGAATTGAACGCCAAGCTGAGTCAGGAACAAGCAGCAGTGCTGGCCAACTTCAAGAGCACCATTTCTCCGGAGCTCGAACAGCGAGCCGGTGAAGCGCAGGCAGGCAGCTACAATGCCGCACCGAGTTACTTACAAAACTCACTGACAAAACTGGGGCCGCGGGTGCTGGGCATTCGCGTGTTTCTGGGCGAGAATCACGTTTATGAGATTGTGGTGACGGCGAGCGCGCGCAAGCGAATTGAATTGAAAACTTCGCCGGCCGAGTTGCGGGCAAAGGTATTCAGGGCACTGAAGGTTCTGGCCTTACGCGACGCCGACCCGCGACCAGAGTTAACAGAGTTGTACGGATTGATGGTAGCGCCGATAGAAGATGAGTTGAAGGGTCTGGAGAGTACACAGGGCGGCGCGCCAACGCTGCTGTGGTCACTGGACGACGCACTGCGCTACCTGCCGATGGCCGCGCTTTACGATGGCCAACAGTACATGGTGGAGCGGTTCAATAACGTTCTGTTCACACCGGCGAGCTATGGGCATATAACAGATGCGCCGATGGCGAACGGGCTGCGGCCGAGCGTGCTGGCGATGGGACTTTCGAGAAGTTATGGAGGTCTTCCGGCGCTGCCGGGCGTGCTGCCGGAGCTGGAGGCCGTGGTTCACGATGCAGCCGTACCGGAATCGCACGGTCCCATGGAAGGCAGGCTGCTGAGCAACGACAAATTCACGCTGGCCGCATTGAAGACAGAGCTGGGCGCGGGCCAGAGCGTACCCGTGGTGCACATAGCAAGCCATTTCGTGGTGGAGACGGGGAGCGGCTCGGAGCCCTACCTGATGCTGGGCGGAGAAGATGCCACGCGCGAGGATGGATACGCATGGAATCTCTCAGAGATGGAAAACTCCAAGGTGAGTTTTCATGGCACGCGGCTTCTGACGCTGTCAGCCTGCAGCACGGCGAAGGACTACACATCAAGGAACGGCGTGGAGATGGACAGCCTGGGGATGGTGGCCCAGCAGAAGGACGCGGAAGCAGTGCTGGCCACGCTGTGGGATGTGAACGATGCGAGTACGAGCTTGCTGATGAGCGACTTTTATGCGCGGTGGTTGAAAAACCCGGCCGACGGAAAGGCGGAAGCATTGCGGCAGGCGCAGATGGCGCTGCTCAAGGGGTCCGCTGCGTCATCGGGCTCGGGCCATGCGCGTGGCTTTGAGGCTGAGCACGAAGCAACGGCAACAGAAGCAACGGCAACAAGGCAGGACGCCGGCTACGCTCTTCCGTATTACTGGGCTCCCTTTGTTCTGATCGGCAACTTCAAGTAGTGCCGGCGCAGATTCAATAACCAAAGGCCGGGACAACATGGAGGCCGGGCTTGGTTGCGGGCTTGCTGAGAACGTCGAGGTCATCGATGGCAGCCTCCAGCGAGAAGCATTGACGCACGGCTGCGAGGGTAATGACGACCTTGCACTGTTTTCTGAGCTCGGTGACAACGCCTTCAACGCCCGCGAAGACGCCGTTGCGCACACGGACCCTGGTTCCGACAGGAAGGCTGGCGTGAGGCCGCAGAGACAGGCCGGTTGCCAGTCCTTCTCGAATCTTGGCGAGCTCCTCATCGCCCACCCTGTCCCGCTCTCCATCTCCCAACAGGTGAAGGACGCCGGGGGTAGAGATGACAGCGGTTCTGCTTTGCGGGAGGAAGCGCGCGAATACGTATCCAGAAAAAAGCGGGCGCTCGGCAACGACGGTTCTGTCCGTCCACTTTACGCGTTCGGTGTAGAGGGGAAGATAGTGCTCGATAGAGCGCACATCAAGATGCTGCGAAACGCGCTTTTCATGATTTGAAAGGACGTGCAGCACATGCCACGAACTGCTATGCATTGATCGCTCCTTGGAGGAATCATGTGCCAGGGCACAGGGAAAAAGCGGTTCAATTGCCGATTGCAGATGCCTGGATTGGTTTCGACGCTGCTTTTGTGTGATGCAGCATGTGGTTAATGGTTCGGCAGATCGAGCTGAAGCGAACGGTACTCGGTGATGGTTGGCCCGGAGCAACTCTGTGTCGCACGAGGTGACCCGGCGATCCATTCAATGATTTTACAGCGCGGGGATGCCGCAAGGGCGCAGGAGGGCTGAGAGAAGTCACAAAAGTACTCTCGGGCCGAAGGCGCCAGATTTGGGCGAGTTTGTGGAAAACAGGCGCGCATCCAGAGATGCTTAGGGGCATGCAAGGCGGCGAGTGGATCAGGATTTGGCGCGAGCATAACCGACTGTCTACAGACGGAGCGGCGTGCGGCAGCTGTTGCTTATGCCTCATCAAGCAAGCAAGGAGTAGATTCAGGCCGGCTTCTTGGCAGAAACGGCCATTCTCATCTCATTTGCAAACACAGATGATCGACGATCCCGCCACAATCCGTGAAGGGAGGGCGACATAAGCCTTTGCAAGACTCAGAGGCTGCGGCCTGAGCCGATCACCGGAGCGATTGAAAGCATCCTGATAAAGAATTGGGAAGACAAGTTCGTTGTCTTCCCAGGTCTCTTTGAACGCTAGCGGCTGCGGCATAATACAGCTCCCGGCATTTTGCCAAGCGCCGCAACAACGCCCAATCTTCGACAATACCGGAAAAAGGCAATTCCGGAGGCGAAATCACATGCCACGGCCGAACAGAAAAAACTCCGGCAGTCTAGCTGTGACCATGGGCATGATCACTTCCACCGCTCAAACCGGCTGCAGTGATTTGCGCAACGTCGATTTTCTTCAGTTCGGGGGCAACCCATTCTTTCCTGGGCTCAACATTGGTTGTTTTCACAAAATTCTCCATCTGTGATCTCCTCCGGGGGTATAGGATTCTTACTAAGTGAACTCTAATGCATGTCGATGTCGAATGCAATGTGTAAATCGTAGATTATATACAACCTTGGTACCACCTGTAATGCAACCTAGTAACCTAAACTGACACTTACGGGTCACGCAGGTAACGTGCAGTCACCGGTTGTCACATCTGACAAAAATAACAGGCAAATGATTACCGACAGCGATTGAGCACGGCGCATAAGCAGCTCCCGCATGTTTCACAACAAAGGCTTATGCTCGAATCTGGGAGATCTCGGAAGTTCGTCCACCGGACCGGCGCACGAACCGCCAGGCCCACAGGATGGGACGCAGAGGTATGTAGGCCCAGAAGAGACCGTCGGGAAGAGGGATGGTTCTGAAATCCTCGCGATGATACAAGAGCTGTGAGAAACTGTCGCGCAAGGATTTTTGAGGCCGCAACAGTCTCTGATAGCGGCTTAGGCGGAGTCGGCTGCGCGGAGAGTTAAGGGCGGTGTGGGTTGCGGCCTCTTCAGGAGCGTTGAGAGCCTGAAGGGGCATCTCGGCCAGAAGCGATGGAAGGCTGGCCCACGGATTCCCCGGCAGCGCCGGCAAGGGTAACCCATGGAGCCGATCGAGAAGCTGCAGGGCAGCAAGCAACACTCTCTCCTGGCCAGTTTGGCGCGCTTGTTCTAACGCCGTCTCCCAATCGACCTTGCCCATGGCATGGAGACGGGCCAGATCTCCCAGCCACTTGGCGCGGGACCAGAAATGCTGTCCACCGTGACTGCAAAGGTAGATCACCATGTCGCTGGGATTCATGGATTGGAAGGAACACCCCTGCCAGACGGACGAAAGACTGCGTGCCCAGCAGGCGTGGGTGAGATCGGGAGTGTCCCACCAGTTGCGCCAATGGAGTTCGAGTTCGATTCCGGTGCGAGCATGAACAAAACCAAGATGGGGCTCCTGGCGCAGGGCGGCCTGCCATTGACGTGGAGTCATCGAGAACCAGGTTGAATCGAGATGCCAACCGAGCTGATTGAGGCAGGTTTGAGCCTTGGCAACATGTTCGGTTTGCACGGCCAGATCGAGGTCTTTGGACTGACGAAGCGCGAGGTCTGCGTAGAGTTCGAAGGAGAGGATTGGCCCTTTCAGAGGCATGAGAGGAATCTGAGCGCGATTGAAGGCTTTGAGCACCTCGGCCAGCAAGAGGCAATGCCTGACGGCGTTCATGCGGCAGGCATCGGAGAGCTTGAGCAATTCATGTTTTTGCGGCTCAGGCACGGCGATTCCCTGCACGCGGTTGAGCGCTGCCCAGCTCAGGGCGGGTGTGCGGTGACGGCTGTCGACAAGGAAGAGATACTCGGCCCAGTCGACGCCGGCGGCGACGGCTTGACGGATGGCCTCGGCCTGCTGATTTTCGAAAGCCTCCGGAGCCAGCCAGGAGGTAGCGATCATGAGGCGGAAGGCCGGACTGGTAGTTTTGAGCCAAACGGTATCAGGCATGGCCTATTTCCCGCATCTGGGCAGTCCAGGAGTTTGCATAGGCGCCGCCGAGCGAAACGAGTTGAGCATGTGTTCCGGATTCAACGACTCGCCCTCTGTCAAGAACGTGAATGACATCGGCGTACATGGCTGTGGTGAAGCGATGGGTAATCAACAGCGCAGCCTTGCCAGCCGTGAGTATTCGGAAACGGCCAAGCCATTCCTGCTCGGCCCAGGAATCCATAGCGCTGGTAGGTTCGTCGAGGATGACGAGCGAGGCCTGGCGGAAGAAGGCCCTTGCCAGAGCAATCCGCTGCCATTCTCCACCGCTGAGCTCCTCGCCGCCAAACCACTTGCCGAGCAGCGCATCAAAGCCTCCATTGAGGCGTTCGATCGGTTCCATCGCTCCGGCGTTCTGTGCGGCTTGCTCGACGCGCGCGTGGTCTGCAAGCCCGTCTATGTCACCAAAGGCGATGTTTTCGCGCACCGTAGCATGATAGTGGACCGGTTCCTGGAAGAGGACAGTAATCTCGCGACGAATGGCATTCTGATCGAAGTCCCGCAGGTCTACGCCATCGAGGAGGATGCGGCCTTCATCGGGATCGTAGAAGCGGCAAAGGAGCTTGATGAGTGTGCTCTTCCCTGCCCCGTTGTGTCCGACGAGGGCGACCACCTTGCCGCTTGGAATTTCGATGTCGAAGCCGTCGAGAGCCCGATGAGTTCCTCCGGGATAGGTGAAGGCTACGCGCTCGAAGCGAATCGATTCATGGACGGGCAGCCCCTGCTGGCTATCTCCGCCGGGAAGAAGCGCAGGCTCCACTTTTAAAAAGTCATCGAGGTTCTCTACAAAGAGGAGGCTCCGGTAGATTTTGCCGGCACCCTCAAGGAGCGCGCGGAGCAGAAGCTGGGAACTCTGGAAGGCCTGAAAGCAAAGCAGCAGGTCACCGAGGCCGACCTTTCCGGTCAAGGTGCGTTGCAACATCCAGCTGAGGCCGATGAGACTACCGGCCCAGGCCAGAAGTCCGGCACCAAGCTCGGTGACGGCGCCCATGCGCACCAGACGCAGGCGCCCCTCCCGAAGGCTGGTTCGCAGGGTTTGGAAGGCATTGCGAAAGAAGGGACCGAGATCGAAGATGCGCTGCTCGGCGGCGGTTGTTTGGTCAGAGATGACCCAATCGAAGTAGTGGGCCCTGCGCAGTTGGTTGGTGTGATCCAACTGCCATTGGTGTTCCTTGAGAGTTTGGCGCGCGACCAAGGCAAGGCCCGGAATGGCGGTAAACACGAGGAGCAGGGGCAGCCATCCGGCATAGGAAAACAGGATCCCCGCCAGCACCAGAAAACCCAGGCCGTTCTGAACCAAGGAACCGAGGCTCTCGAGCAAGGCCAGAGGCTGGGAGAGGGCATCGACCTGAGCCCGGTAGAGCAGGTCGTAGGATTCGGGATGGTCGTAGAAGGCCATATCCATGCGAATCGCCTGCAGGTGGATGAGGCGATGGACCTCATCCTGGACGCGCTCGGCCTGCACCTCGCGCACCCAGGTGAGGGCGCTGGACAAGAGCTGACCGGCTGCCCACAGGGCTGCGATGCCCAGGGCAGGAGGAGCAATGGAGGCCCATCCGTGGGAGGCCACCAGCCGGTTGACGAGAGTCCTGAGCAGCAGAGCCTGACCGGCGGGAATGAGGCCCTGAGCGACGAGCAAGAGCGCCCAGACGACGGTCCACCATCCGGCTGCGCCCCAGACAAGGGCCAGCGCGCGGCGCCCAGCCGGCAATTGGCGGACGAACTGATGAATCTGGTTGATCAGCATGAAGGGCACGCATGCAGAGCAGGGAGATCGGCGGAACGGGAACGGGCCAGGCGGCGAAGAAAGATGCCGACAGCAAGACCGCGCAGGAGGATGCAACCTGCCCTCAGCGTTGTATGCGGATCGACGCTTGCAACCAGGTCTTCAAGACAGCGATGAAGCAGGGGCATGTCAAGCATCTCCCGGGCCTCGGGCAAGGAATCCAGATCGCTGAGACAGTCACGGAATGCCGGAAGATCCTGAAGGATTCGATGACCCGCATCGGCTGCCTGCAGCCCTCTGCGCTTGCCGAGCAACACAGGCTCGGGCATTCGCTTGCGGAAGGCGCGGCTCATCAGGGAGCTGCTTTGACCGCGGCGGCGAAACTGATCGTCCGGAACCCGGAGAAGAAACTCGATTAAGGAAAGATTTACAGTGGGATCCAGGGAGGGAAGAGAATACATGGCCGCAACCTCGTCTCTCAAACTCAAGCCGGGCGCGAGGCCGAACTTTGGCAGGAAGAAGCGGAGACGAATATCTTCCAAGGGAGAAGTTCGGAAAGTAGGATCCCAGCCTTCAGCCCGCATCCGGCCATCGAGATCCAACTCGTCGGCAGCGCGAGGATTGAGCGCAGAATACTCCTGCCAGGGCCTGCCACGGGAAGGTATGGAGCGTCGAAGTGCGTTCAATCGAAGTGCGTTTAATCCAGGCTGGAGCAGTGGCTTCAGGACTTGCCGCTTCAGAGTGCGCCAAGGGTTGGGCTCCCCATAAAGGAATAACCGCCCAGCCGTAGCCGGATGCCCCTGGAGCAAGGCCAGAAGCGCCGATCCATTTCCCGTCCAGGAGACCGTAGCATTGCCCAAATGCCCGTTCAGCAGGACCCCATTCCCGTCGCGTGACGCGGCATCCATGATGGCCTGTATCCAGTAGTTGTTGATTGCCCCATGGTTCGGCCCGTCGTGGATGTCCAGAACGTGCTCTATCCCCTGTATGACCCCATAGTTGGCGGCGTCGATCGGAAAATGGCGAACATTACTTCCGGCCATTTTGGCGGTTGTGTGAGCCTGATCCCATTCGTTGCCGAACCTCCCCTCATAGGCACCGTCCGGGGGGAAAAAAGGCACAGACGTGTAGGCTGTAAGACCCCGGCCCTGGCTGGCCAGCAGCGGCGCTGCCACAGCGGCCACCGACCCTGAGTCGCGGCCGCCAGAGAGCTCCATGGCCACCGGTTTTTGGGTTCGCAGGCAACTCCGGACCGCACGTGTGTAAGATTCGACGAAGGCTTCTTCATAGTCCTCGTCGCGACGGTAGTTGAGAAATGCGCGACCTTCAGGAGACCAATGCCGCCAGGTGTGCGCACGGCCATCGGGAGCAACCGTCATGGCATAGGCCCCTAACAAGCGCCGGAAACCCTTGTAGGCGGTCAGTTGCGCATCGCACTGCCAGCCAACCAATATCTGTGCCAGTCGCATCCGATCCGGCTCCTTGACTACGCCAGGAAGCGCCAGCAGAGCCTTGAGGCTGGATGCGAAGGCTATATAGCCTTTGGCTTCGTGGTAATAAAGGGTGCCACTGCCGTATGCATCGCGGACAAGCAAGAGACGGCGGCTGCGTGGATCCCAGGCAGCCAAGGCCCAATCTCCTTGGAGGTGCGGGCAGAGCTCCTCGCCCCATCGGTCAAAAGCCAGACTGACCAGATGACCGTCCGTTGTTTGCGAAGCTTGCAGTGCGGGGACGCTGAGCGCCTCCAGGAGTTCATCCCGGTTGTCGAGCCGGGCGGCGCTGACCACGAGGCCGCGCTGCCCGCGCATGGGCTGACGCTCGAAGACGTCTTCGGGATTGACGTGCAGGCTTAGATGGCCCAATGCTACGGGGCCGGCGATTTGGCAACCCTGGCCATGAGGTCCGTAGTAGGCCATGGCGGCCTTCATTCGTTCAAGCCAGTTTGCATCGACCGGAGCCCCGTCGTATCGATAAATACCGTAGAATCCGCTCAAGGCTGTCTCCGGGCAAAGGTTGTAAAACTCTTGAATTGCTTGTGCCCCGGCCCGCCTGTGACCATGCAGGAACCAAGGCGGAGCCAGGCGTGCGCGTCAAATTTTGACGACTGACCCTCGCGGACACCAAAACTCACGGTGCCCTCGAGGCCGCGGCGGCGCAACATGCCGGAAGCGGCCAGAGCCTGGGCAAAACAACGGCCATCCCACGGGACCCTCCGCGCCAGAACGCCTACGGCCCAGCCGATTTCGCCGGCGGTTTGGATTTGCTCGGCGGCCGCAGTGGGAGGAGTCTGGAGTCCGGGGGTTCCGAGCCATTTAGCAATGCGCCTGAACGGCAGGCAAGCCACGGCGAGGCGCGCGATTGCCAGAGCGGCGAGCGCTTCCCAGAGAAGGGATCTTCGGGCAGGTGAGGTTTGCCGATAGCGCTTGAACTCAGTCCACACGCAGGAGACCTTCCTCGACCATCTTTCCGAGAAACCCCTGCAGGTCGGCGGCGCAGGCCTCGGGGGTGATTTTGTATTCCTGGACAAGGCGGCTGACCAGCTCAGCAAAGGTGAGGGGCGTTTCGAGCTTCTCCCAGATGCTGCGCGCAGGACCGGCCATACCGTAATAGGCGCCGGCATCGATGCTCATCAGGACGGTCTCTTCATCGAGTTCGGTGGAAAGGATCTCGTGGGCGCGGGATAACCTGTCCTGGGAATTGAAGCTGCGCATGACCTTCTTCTCCTTTTATGCGATGACGGAAAAACGTTCGGCCCATGCGGATTCGAGGAAGCCGACCAAATCATCGATGGCCTGGGGATCGCGGCGGCGGGTGACGGTGACGATGGTGGCCTTCTGCGCTATCTGGCCTGCCAACCGCACGAGATCGCTTTGCGTAGCCTGACCCATGAGGAACTGGGGACGATAGAGATTCTCAAGCAGGCTCTGGATACGATCGAGACCACGAAGCACGTCAAATCGGGAGGCGTCTTGATCGTGGTTGGCGAGAATATGAATGGCGGCGAGATGCGCGGGGTTGGGACAATACCCATCGCCCATGGACACGACAAATTTGTCGACGTTGAAGCGCGCATTTTGCGGGGTTCCCAGGCGCTGGTAAGCATCTTCGCAGAGCCGGAAGTGGGCCAGCGCGGGAAGGACACGCAGGCCCTCAGGTGTGGTTGCCACAGCGCAGACATCGTCGGAGAGCAGACGATAGCCGCGGCGATGAAACTGGGCTGCCAGCGTGGACTTGCCGACGCCTTGAGCGCCGACAAAAATCATGGCGCCCCACGCGGTTTCGACGGCACTGCCATGAAGCGGAAAGAGCCCTCGCTGATAAAGAAGCGCGCCCAGGGCCGAACCGAGGAGGAACAGCCGCACCTCGTCGGGCGAAGCTCCGTCGAGCGGCTCAATCAGGATTTGCTTCCCTTCCTCGACGTGATACTTGGCGACGCCTGGAATGGCCATGTGGAAACCTCCGGGGCTGACCTCGAAGTAGCCATTCCGCAACGATTCGGTCACGGCAGACACAGATGGCAGCATGCGGATGGTCACATCGGGAGCTGCGGAGGGTTCGGGATGGGGAGGCAGTTCCGGACAGATCACCTCTGAATAGAGGCAAAGACCATAAGCCCAGTAAATGTTGAGGGACATCTTCGACCTCGAACTAGAAGAAACCTGAAAATCCCCTCTGCCTGACATCGATCCGGAAGTGCGAAGAGACTAGAGGTAAGGATGCATTCAGGATACAGCAGCGAAGATTCGCGACGGGGGGCCGGCGCTTGTGCCGAACCAGAGTCTGCACGATGCGGCGGGAACGGGAGTTGCAAAATGGAAGGACTAAAGACAACAGACCACGTGACGCCGCTGGCGCGGGTGACGTGGTCTATGGTTCTATCCCTTTTTGTGACAGGTTCGCGGCTGGCTCCTTCGTTGAGTGGAGAGATAGAACAATCTGAGCCCGAGTGCCAATTGGGGTATCCGGCTCATGGCCCCGCACGAAGCTTTGCGGCGGGTCTAAAAGGTGACCTTCCTGCCCGGGAACCAGGTGACCTGGATGGTTGTGGTGGTTACGGTTTGCTGGCCGGGAACATAGACCGGGGCCTTGTAGTGTTCGAGAGCAAAACTGCCTTTGATTTCCAGATCCTTGGCGATACGCTTGACGACCTTGAAATCGATGTCATTCAGCGTGGTTCCACCGGGGACGAGACAGGTGGTGGTCGACTCGCCGACCAGGGCGTTTGTGTCGTTGAGGTCGCAGGATGAGCCGGTAAAGGTCTGGGTGGTGGAGCCGGGAATGAAGTTCTTGCTGGCTTTCTGATTGCGCACGCCCACCTGGATGTACTCATTGCCGCTGAGGTGATAGGTAATCCAGCCCTGGCCTCCCTTGTCTTCGCGTCCGATCCAGTCGCCGAACATCTGTCCCTGGTTTGTGTAGCCTTGCTTCTCGATAAACTCCGTGTACATGAATTGGCCGTATTCGACCTGGAAAGGTGTCGCGGCACGCGGGTCGGTAGAGACTGCTTCGGCGCGGATGTCCAGCTTGCGCAAGCCGGGGACATGGGAAAGATAGAGCCCGGGGCGGAAGCTCGCACGGCGCGGAGCATCGATGGGATTGACTTCGTCGTGCGCCTCGGAGTCCGTGTAGACCGTGAACCAGTTGCGGACGAAGGGCAGCCGGTAAGAGAAATCGAAGGCGGAGAAACGGGCGCCGGGGTCGGCGGAAGTGAACTTATCGGTGCCGTTCGGGGAGGCGGTGCTGATGAAGCTCTTTATGAAAGTGCGGAATGTGACGGGCGAGTGGCCTTCGCCACCAAAGAGCACGGTGCGCTCGAAGCCAAATTCAAGGTTCACGGTGGGCCGGAAGCTGATTTTCTCGACGTGCACCCAGGGGTCGCCGGCGTTGAGGACGTTGGGCAGGCCGGGCGACGGGTTGGCCACATACAGCGGGTTGGCCATTTGCGTGTGACCGCGCAGCGAGCCGATCAAAAACTCATAGCGGAAGGGCCCGGTGAGCTTGGAGAGAAACGGAATAGTGAGAGGCTCGATGCGATTAATGCGGAAGGAGTAGATATTCTCGGCGTTGTTGGAATAGGCCATGCCTCCGCCCATGCCGGGTCCAAGCCAGTCATCCTGCTTGCCGAAGGAGATGACATGATGGGCGTATTCGGCGGAGAGATAAGCTTCGAGGAAGCGTCCCTGCGTGGCGGTGGAAGTGGGCCCCATGGGAATGGTGGTTTGATTGTAGGGAGTGCCAGTGGCGGAGTTGAGATAGGCTGTGCCGTCCACTGTCGAGAGGGCCTCAGCCAGCGAAGCGGAGTAACCGGCAGCCGAAGGCGCTCCCTGAAACTCACCGCGAAGATAAAGGGCGAAGCGCCCCGCAGTGGCGTAGCCGCTGGCGCCGGTGTAGTTATTGAACCCGCTCGCATAGGGGCGGCCGTAGTCGTTGATAATGGTGGAGCCGAGGTGATAGCTATCGCGCAAAGGCGTACCACTGATGGCGCGAACCACGGTGTAGGCGGACTCGGAGCGGGCTATGGCTTTGGGGGCATGGCAGGGGTCGGTATCGTCATCGCGCAGTTCGCGCTTGAGCGAGTCGTAAAGGCCTTCCGCCTCATCTGCGCCAGCCCCCACATAGTTGTCGTCTTCAAGCCGGTCGCCGGCATCCTCGAGCATGTGGCTTACGCTGGCGCGCGTCCAGGGGCGCATGCCCAGATAGACCGTATCAATAAAGCCAAGCGCATAGAGCCGTATGACCGCCGGATAGATCCAACTGTCGACCGGGATATAAGGGGAACCCACGGCGGCCGTTCCGCAGTCTTCCCCATCATCGACCCAGATAGCGGCAGAGGAGGGAGCCGAGTTTGGCGTTCCCTGCTGTCCGGGCGCATACGTCGAAGCCGCCATCAGGATGAGTGCGGCGAGCGCAGTCGCGCATCGGAACCAGGCAGTCACGGCCGATCTTCTGTTCATGCTCCCAACCTCGATTAATCGTTGAATAACATCGGCGATTCGCGACTTAAGATGAGAAGCTTCCAGATTCCGTTCAATGGTTTGCCGGCGCATGAACCGTTCTGCGAAACCGTCAATCAGGCTTTCTGAGCGCGAGCAGGAATCATTTCTGCCGGAGCTTTGCTGCTCAGGCGGATGCGTAGGTTTCCTCGGCGATTGGTCAGGAGACAACATCGCATTAATCGGAAGCACTCCGCGCAGGGACAGTGGACAATGCGGAGGCGGCTTCCGTGTTGCGCGCGAGGAATAAGCTGATGTTACCTATCTGGTTCAATTGAGTTAGCGGGTTTTATCGAGGCGTACCAGGATCGGAGATATCTCAGTGAAGTGCTTTGGGGAAGGCGAGCACAGTTCCTCGGATCAATCTACGGGCTCTGAATCCTCGCTTTTGACGGAGCGTAAAAACTGGAGCACAAGCGCCCTTACTGGGTGAGGATGGTCAGTGACCCGGATAAACTCACGGACAACAATCCATACAAATCCGGCAAGAGCCGATAGCACCAAGCCGAAGATCAGAAACGCCACGCGATGTCTTGGAAGTCTCCTCTCAGGTAACAGCGGCGGGTCAAGAACCCTGACGGGCACGATATCCTCCGCCTCCCCAACTTTAGCGAGTTCATACTGCTTTGTGAGCGCTTCATAGAGTGCCTCGTCGGTGGTTACCTTCCGGTAGAGGTCATAATAGGTGACGCCCAAGAGGGGAAGAGCACGGACGGAGGGGAAAGCCGGGTTAGCCTCTGCGCCCGTGGCCCCGGCGTTTGCTCCAGAGCCGGCCATTTTTGAAAACTGCCTTTGCAACTCATCGACGCGGTTCTGTGCTCCGCGTACGCGCGCGTTGTCCTCTGTATAGATCGCCTTCAGCCCGGAGAGCTGGCTCTGGGCTAAAATGAGATCACCTTGCACTTTCTCAGCGGCTTCGACTGTGGCTTCGCCTTGCTTTTGCGGATCCATGGTGGCGTTGTGGCTGGAGAACTGGCTTAATGCCTGGGTGTTGGAGTCCAACTCATCCTTGATGGATTTCAGACGTCCTTCGAGGAAAATCCGTTCTCGGCGGGCCGTGGAAGTGCTCAGGTTGTTCGCCAGCTTATCAAGTTCGTCGATGTAGGACTGCGCCATGGCGCGCGCGCGATTTGGGTCCTCGTCATCCACGGAAATGGTGATGATTCCACTCTTCTTGTCTTCGGAGAACTCGCTCGCCTTGATTAAATCCTTGCGGGCATCCACGTAGAGCTTGCGATGATAAACGTTGAGCAGATTGAAGCGATTAATAATATCGTCCTCGACAGTGTCGCTGCCAAGAATTCCGATGGTGGTGGCGCCGGGCGACCTTCCGCTCAACAGTCCGCCGCCGCCCAAATCAGGCATGATCAAACTTGCCGCAGACAAGGAACCCATCATTGAGTTGAGCATCGATCTACCTGAGAAAGTGGACGAATCGGGGGGCATGAGTCGGGCAGTGGATTGGTATTCATTTTGTCCGATGAAGGTAAGGCCGACGATGAGCGCCCCGCCGATGAGGGTGACCATGGCCAACCAGAGACGACGCTGCTTCACTGCTGCCGCCAGCATCCCAAAAGGGACCTGTATGGGCGGCTTCTCGGCATTGGCGACTTCCTGAATTTGTTCTTGTACGCTACTCAAAGTCTCGTCTCCGGTACGGTATTGGTGGCATTCCAGCAGAAAGCTGCTGACGAAAGTCTTTCGATGGAGAGCCGAGCCATCGAGCGTTCTCTGCCGAATGAATGCCGACGACCGTCAAATTGCGTCCTCAGAGTTTTCCGGTTAAAGCAAACGGAAGGGCGAGTGCCGAAATAATCTCCGCCGTACCAGCAATGTTCTGAAAGAGCTGAGAGCCGCCGACAATTTTCTGCGGAACGAAGATTGTATCGCCTGGCCGCATACGTAGACTCATAAAGCTTTGCTTTTCGAAGATGTTGCCCATGGGAACGACCGAACCGTCGGCACGAATCACGTAGATATGACTCTTGTTACCGGATGAAGACGCACCGCCCGCCTTGCGGAAGTACCAGTCGAGATTCTTTCCAGGGACGTAGCTGATGGCAACCGGGTTATACACCTGGCCGGAAACTGCCACAAAATTCGGCCTCTTGGGTATATAAAGAAAATCTCCTGCGCGCAATTCAATATCTGCGGAGGTATTTTCCCATTTGCTGATATCTGAAGTGACGTTGATGACCAGGCGGCCACTAACAGGAGAGGTGCGGAGGTTGGTCAGAATCTCCCTGCGCTGCTGATCGAGCGACTTCTGCAGATCCTGAACGGTTTGACTGCTGGTATCGGTACCCGGGCTAACCACGGCCGGAGTTTCCTCAATTTGACGAATCATCTGGTCACGGGCCTTATATTCCAGTTGACGGACCTGCGTCCGTTCCAGGACGGCGGCGTATGGATAGGCGTCTCCCAGAAAGCCTCCCGCACGCCGGAGCACGTCACTCAGCCGCTCGCCCTCCTGAATTCCGTAACTGCCGGGATGCCCGACCTCGCCACTGATAAGGACCGAGGCACCGATATCCAGCCAGCCAGTGAGGCGCCGAATACTGACAGCATCGCCGGACTTCAAGGTGACATCCACACTTTTGTCGCCGGCGAGAGCCTTCTGGATGGGAATTTCGGTATGTTTGACCAGGACCGTCTGGCCGTTCTGAACAACATAGCTGGAGAGATCGGCTTGATCCCGATAGGCGCTACGTTTAAAGCCGCCCGCCATCTGTATCAATTCAGTGACCGTCAGCCCTTTGGACATCGGATACCTGCCGGGGCGCAGGACTTCGCCTTGAATGGTGACGCTGGGTGCGTCAGCCTCATATCTTCCATAGATACGAACCAGATCAAATGGTTCCAGCGGAGTAGTATCGTTGCCGATAAAAACGTCGGGGAGATTAATGCTGATGGTTACCGGTCTATAATCCGGCGGTTGCAGGCGGACGATTTCAGCGTGATCGGCCGGCTCCGGCAAAACATCCTGATAGGAGCGCAAAAGGTCGTTGATGGTCATCCCGTCGTGATAAGCATACTTACCTGGATGAAAGACATGTCCCTCAAGATAAACTGCCTGCTCGTTGTAGGGTTGAATCTGCCTGATGACAACGTCGTCACCATCTTTAACCTTGAATTCCGCGAGCTTCTGCTGGATCCCGCTCTGATTGTCAGGCAGTTGTAGATTGAACATGGTGCGCTTTTGGTGGGCATCAATGCGCTGAACATTGATCTGCTTCAGACTGGCGGAAACGAGCAGCCCGCCGGCAAGATCGAGCACCTGGCTTAAATCCTGTTCGCCATTCAACTCATAAATTGCGGGACGATGGACCATGCCTTCCACCGAAACCTGCGGTCCTGCCGGCGGCACGAGGATGGTATCGCCCGCCTGCAGGCGCTCATCATCAGAGCGAACGCCGCGCAGCAGGAAGTCGTAAAGATCCTCCTGACGCACCAACTGAGTTCCGCGGTAATGGCGCAAGATGCGCAGCGAACCGCGATTGGTGGGGCCACCAGCGGCATAGAGGGCGCTCAGCGGCGTCGACAAGGCGCTGACGTCATATGCACCGGGTCTCTGCACGTCCCCAACGACGTAGACGCGGACCGTACGGAGCCTCCCCAGAGAGATTTCGACATGCTCGCCCTGATATTGCAGATTCAGAGCTTTTTGAATGGCATTCTGGGCCTGGGCGATGGTCATCCCGCTGATCATAACTGTGCCCACTTCAGGAAGTTCAACCTGGCCACCGCGATCAATGATGCGGAGCACCCGGCCCGATTGGACGCCCCACAAATTGACGGTAATGGTATCCGCGGGACCGAGGACGTAATCTGGGCCCGCAGGAATATCCAGAGGCAACTGATTCACGAGCTTATAAGCATTTTCTGTGCCGATAAGAAATGCGTCGCTGCCGAATCGGCGCAACTTAGCAGGGGTGTTAGGGAACTGGGAATACAAATCCCACAAGGAGGGCATGTTCTGGTAGGGACTGTACCGGTGTTGAACCTGCGGATTGTCAGGACTCTCATAAGGAGGAACCGGCTCGAGCGTTTGCCTCCCGTTTCCCATCTCGTTGGTCTTATGAGGGGGCATCTCCTCGGTTTTAGGTGAACCTTCAATAAGGAACTGGATGTCCGGACTGTAGCCGCGCCTAATCAATTCCTTGGTGACGATATCGCGGATTCTGGCGTCTTGACGAATGCGCTCATAAACAACTCCATCGGTAATCTGAATTGAGTCATCGCCAGACTGTCTGGCCATCATGATCTTGATGCTCTGCCGAATCTCCGGTTCCTGTTCCAGAATGCTGATGATCTGCTCGGCGGACATCTCTTGCTCATTCGGCGCCTGGCCAGCCTCCTGCGGATTCTGGGGCTGCTCATTCAATGGCGGAATCTGCACCTGACGATTTCCATATTGCTGCCAAGATGGATTCTGCCCCATTTGCTGTGAATTAGGATAATTAGGATTCTGACCATTCTGCTGTGAAGAAGGCGTCTGACCATACTCCTGATTCGGGTACTGACCCGCTTCCTGATTCGGGTACTGACCCGTTTCCTGACTCGGATACTGACCGGTTTGCTGATTCGAGTACTGACCGGCTTGCTGATTCGAGTACTGACCGTTTTGTTGATCCGAATACTGGCCTGTTTGCTGGTCCGGGTTCTGGCACACTTGGTCATCAGGATTCTGATCCGGATTTTGGTCTGGATTCAGACAGTTCTGTTGGTACGACGTGGAACCGGACTGTTGAGAATACAACTGCGAATTGGACTGATCCCCGTTCTGATCCTGACTCGCAGATTGGGCAGCGCAAATTTGCGCATTAAACAGAGCGCAAAGGAGCAGAACTAATCCGGAGAAAAGCAAGCGACCGCCGAGTGGATTCCTTCGCGATCCGGAGGCAGATATCCAAAGCTTAAGCATCATATTTTGTTGATCCTTCGACGCGTGCGATGCGTCTTTAGCCTACATGATTCATAGCGTTGCAACAAGGGCGGTAAGCGGGCTCCGGTTGCGGAAGAATCCAGCGGCGCTCGAGAGAATTCCCGGCTGAAACTGTTAGCAGAGCAGTCTCTCGGAAGAGCTGCATTCAGAACAACGGTAACTTGCAATGGATGGAGATGATTAGGGGACTGTCTCAGTGACAGGGCACCCACAAACATTGTTATAGATGGAGAGCAGATCTGAGATTCTCCGCTTCTGATTGAATCGGCGCTCGATGAGTTCCCGGGCTCGAATCCCCATTGTTTTCAGTTGTTCCCTATTGTCCCACATCTCACGAGCCCTGCCGGTTAACTCGTCGACGTTGCCCGGAGTGAAAAGCCGGCCCACTTCTCCATCGGCGACGAGCTCCGGAATGCCCCCGATGTTGGAGGCCAAGACGGACTTGCCGTACGCGAAGGATTCCAGGATGGCCATTGGAGCATTCTCATAGCAAAGAGACGGGAGCACGGTGAAAGCCGAGCTTTTGTAGAGGGCGGCAAGACGCTCGCCCGCACAAAAACCTTCGAGACAAACGGGAAGCTTGCGTGAATCGATCAAGTCGCGTATTTCCTGTTCAAGCGGACCTTCTCCGGCGATGCGCAGCGGGACATTCAGCTGCTCGATGGCTGCGAGCAGCGTGAGAATGCCTTTCTCCGCGGATAACCTGCCCGCATAGAGCAGATAGGCACCGGGTTCGGAATGGGTCTCGTAGTCGCGCGTTTCAACAGCGTTGGGATGGTAGACAGTTCTCGCGCTCGCAATGCCAGCCTTGATGAGCGACTGCTGCATGAACTTACTGGGACACAGAAAGCGGGAGACGCTGTCGTACTTGCCGCCGAAGCGATTGAAATAAGCCTCCACGGAATAGGCCAGAGATCCTGCGGTGCTCTGCTTGTGGCACTTCCAGCGCACGCAGCGCCAATATCCGCCGTCGCTGCAGAGTTGGCAGGGTTTGCCTTGGCGCAGGCCGAGATAGGCTGGGCAAACCAGTTTTTGATCGTGCACGGTCATCACAACCGGAATATGACGAATTGTTGCCTCATCAAGAACGGCAGTCGTCAGGCGGCCATAGATGTTATGGCAATGGATTACGTCCGGCTGAAAATCATCGAGGAACGCGGCAAAGGCCCGGCCAACAGAATTGGAGTACACCAGGTTCACCGCAACTTTGACAAGTTCGGCTGCCCTCACGGTTGAATGGTCAGTAACTTCAGGGAAGAAAGCCTCTGAACCGGCAGGCTCGTTTCTTGGGTCCTGGGGTGCAAAGGGGCTAAGCTGATGACCTGCTGCCAGCAGGGCCTGCCGATCGCCAAACATGACGCGCTCGCTGCCGCCGCGAAGGTAATAGAAATTGTTAACGAGAGCAATCTTCATAGGCGCCATCCAGACGCTTCAAAAGCAGATAGAACTTACCACGACTATGTTCCTGCTTCTTCGCTGATTCCCGGCTTAGATAGAATGACCCGCGCTTTCTGTCCGACTACTGTGGCACCGTTGGGGACGTCAAAGGTAACCACAGTGTTGGCGCCGACAGTGACGTCGTCCCCTATACTTGCCGGCCCGAGGATGATTGCCCCGGTGCCGGCACAAAATCGATCGCCGATGACAACCGGACCTGGTCTGGCGTGGCCGATTGTTACATTGTGCAAGATGATTGCGTCATCGCCGATCCTGACCTCGCGTCCAATCACAACTCCGAAACCCCCATGGGGCAAATCCAGTCTCAGACCAATCTGCGCAGGACAATCTATATAAGTTCTGAAGATCAGAATATTGATGTATTTCAAGACGTGCGCAAGGCGGGCGAATCCGTGCGTCCACAATTTGTGGCTTCGATAATAGATCGTCTCGCAACCCCAATGTTTATGCGGCCAGGAGCGCCTGTTCTTTGATTCCATAGTTGTGCCTGCGATGTTATTGGCGACGTCGGCGGCATTAGCCAAGGTTAGTTAGCCTGACGAATCTGACTTTGAGTTCCGAAGCGGCCGCGCTGCGCCGCCACCTGAAGAACAACGGCGACCCGGTCCGCCATCGTCGCTTCGTCGAAGTGTGTGGTTGTCGCTATTTGTCCGGAGAGAGCCACGCGCTCGACTGTTTCCGGATCGGCCAGAAGCTTCTCGAGTTTCCTGCTAAGATCATCTTCGTTCCCTGCCTCGTAAAGAAAGCCGGTTTCACCGTCTCTTATGTAGTCCACCACGGCCGGAATCTTAGGAAGCAGGACAGCTTTGCCGAGAGCCATGGATTGCAGAAAGGTCTGTTGCCCAAGGCTGTACTCGACCTTTGGAAGCGGAAGAACTACAAGCCGCGCACGTGCGATCCTGCGCCGCATCTCCTCAATGCTGACACGAGGCACACACTGTACGCCAGGTTGGATAATGAAATCCGTAGAGGGAACGCCCAAGAGCACCAGGCGCGTTTCTGTTCTGAGGCGAGCAAATGCCCGAACCAGCAGGCTCCAATCTCTCTTGGCATACCCGACGCAGATAATCTCGTCAGCTTCTTCGCACGGTTGAGGTTGAAAGGCAACCGTGTCGACGCCCAACGGAATGAAGTGCGCAATCTTTGCTACCTCGGGATATGATCTCTGATAAAAATCCAACAGATAAGAGTTGTGGCAGATCACGCCGGCAAGCGATTTGGCCGCGAATCTGCAAACTCTAACGATCGTACTGTCGTCGCTGTCACCGTATCCTGCGCTGATTCCTCCCACGTCGAACATGACGTGCGGAGGAGACGGCCAACGCGGAAAGAGCGTTTGTAGCAGCGCTATCACTAGACCCATTTGCCCGCCGTGTGAAACCACGAGATCGTAGTTGCGCGAACTTATCCATGCAAGAGTGGCTTTTGACGGGTAACAACGAAACAAGGGCTGCTCCAATCGATCTATGCGCAAGAAGGAACGGCAGTCCAGTGTGTCGACGTCAAGGTTGTAATCGCCGTGCTTGAAAAACCAGTATGGCTTCCCGGGGACGCGATAGTCGGGGCTGAAGCGGGCGCGATTCGGCTCTTGGAGATGATCGATAGCCCAGTTAACGCAAAAAAGAACGCGCAAGGGCGTAGCCTTGACTGTGATTGGATCCAAGTTTCGATCAGGAGATTTTTGAACAGATGGTCTGCGCATCTTTCTCAATCTCCAAAGGCCATTCCGAGGGGGGCGTGGGACGTCTTGCCGTCCAGAAGCCAGCGATTCCGCGAAACATGGCAAAGACCGCATCCAATCTTCCTGCCCGAAGAAATGGCCCCGCCCTTCGGATAAGAAAAAGCGGGAAGAAGCACATCACCAGAAGCAGATTTTTGCCGCGCGCATACTGATAAACATTGAGCAATCGATTGCGAATCACGTTATAACAAAGAAAAGGCAGACCGGGATTCCGAGCAGAGAAGAAGTTAGTGCGATCATGGTCGCTGTCTTTGCTGCTTCCCTGCGTGCGATGAAGAATGAATGAGCTGGGAAGATAGCGAATCCGTATGCCGCGACGACTGGCCCTGAGGCATAACTCGACGTCCTCCTCATACATGAAAAAGCGCGGGTCGAATCCGACGAGTTGGGTAAGTGCGTTGCGCCGGAAGAATAGCGCACATCCTGTGGCAAAGGTTACATCCCGCTCCTTCATGGCCAGTGCGGCGGTGGTGCTCCCATTCATCCCCGGCGTAAAAGCACTGGCCCTGCGCCAGTCGACTTCGCCGCCTCCGTACCAAAGCACTCCTGGATCGTGCAGGAAGGCGATGCGGGGAACCATGATGCCGACATCGCTTTGGGCGTTCATAGCGCGCTCGAGAGTTTCGACCGAATCCCCGGAGACAGTGGTGTCGTTATTCAAAATGAAAACAAACTCGCAGTCACTCTGATTCGCGGCATGCTGAATTCCAAGATTATTGGCACGGCCAAATCCCAGGTTTTCGACGGCTCGCAGAACGATCGTTCCCGGCGCAAAACTGAGCGAAGCCTCCAGTTCTGGATCATGGGGAGTGGTGTCGACAACAATGATCTCGACTGGAACCGTCGACTGCAAGAGCGATCGAACACAGGCGGCAGTGTCGTCAGCCCCGTTGTAGTTTACGAGGATGACGCAGGTTTTTGGAGACTGCATTCCTTCCGGCTCCAGGCGATCGATTGCGGTTTTGATAGGCCTTCGATTTCGATTCCTCCCAGCGGCGTGCCGAAGCAAAGGTCAGGCTCAGAAACCGGTCCGTACACCGAGGCTTGTCACCTTGCAATTTCTCGCAGCTCGATACGATCGCACATAAGGGTCAGGTTAGGTGTTCTCGGCACCATTCGGCGACAGGCTCCATTGAACTCTCCTGCGCCTACCCGATGTTACGACCATGTGACCAATGCGTATGAGCGGTGTTTCGACGGCATAGTAGCTCAGATTCGCCATTACAAATATCCCCAGCAAATTCAAGGGCCAAGACTGAAAATAGTTCAACGGATGTCCGGCTAATGGAAACATCGCACGATTGACAAAGAACAGCTGCTGCCAAAGATAGACACTGTAAGAAATTCTCCCCAGGTATCGAAGCGGAGCAGTCTCCAAGAGCCTCGCAAACAAAGTGTGCGGGCAAAGCATGGTGCTTAGAATCAGGAAGGGAAACCCGGTTGCAATAATCGTCATTAGCAGCAAATTGTGAAGCAATGTCAACGAGGCGATAAATGCGAGCGCCGCAAATACCCCCATCACTTGTACCTTGCCTTCAATCCAAGCCAGATATTGCTTTCTCCTGATTATCACGGCGAGCATGGCCGGGAAAATCAATCCAGAAATACTGAAATCTGTTCTGCCTCCGGCAGAGGGATGGTACTTAAGATAGAGATGACTTCCTACGATGAGCCAAATGATGGAGATCGCCGAAAGAACCGCCAGCGTACGCAGTCGCCAGCGAGCAAACAAGACCAGTATCAGAGGTAGAAGCACATAGAAGTGCTCTTCGACAGCCAGGGACCAGAAGTGGTTTGTATACAGGTCCGCGTTAATGTAGCCGAAAGATGCCGTGTAAAAGTTTCTGAAGGAAAGCAGTGAACTCGTCCACGACCAGAAAGGCGCGCTCACAACGCCGAACCACGCCAGAAGCGCCAGGCAGAGCAAATAGGTGATGGCAGCCGGCTGAATTCGAAACAGACGCCTGATATAAAAGGACGGCAAGGAGATGCTTCCACTCCTAGCCTCTTCATCGAGCAGCTTGCCGCAAATAAGCAGGCCGCTGATGGAAAAGAATAGCTGTACGCCGAAACGTCCAACTTCCTGGATTGGACGAAGACTTATCGAACCTAGGGAGATGGCGGAAGAGTGATAGAAGACGACCGCCAGGATAGCAATCGCACGCCAGCCGTCAAGGGTGGGGATGTAACCCTTGCTTTGCCGGCTCACTTGAAACATCGAGACCTTTCGAGGCGGAACTTCCGTGGTCCTGGATTCAGAGCCGTCGAGGCCTGCCGGTTCGGCTTTCCTATTCGAACGTCTGGACGCGAGTGCTTTCTGGGTGGCGGAACAGAGAGCGCGAAGAGTCGTACGCGCTCCAGGGTCGATGAGCGCATAGAGGCCTACAAAGGTTCCGAAGAAGACGATTGCGGAATCCCCGAGCCCCAGAACGGTCGGCTGCCACAGAAAGCGGTCACAGGTATAGGTTGCGAGCCCGGCTGCCACGACACATATGTAGGGCCGCCAAAGAACACGGATGGCATGAGTTATTCTGAAATTCAGCAACCACGCCATGATGAGCAGGCTCGTGGGAGCCATTAAGAATACAGTTACACCGGTGATGCCCCAGGCAACGGCGTTGATTCCATTGTGAACAAAGACGAAGAATGCCAGAGCCAGCAGAGCAAGTTTCACAATGCTCAGGATCAACTGGAGTCCGGGACGGCCCACGGCGTTCATCACCGAGTTACTGAAGTAGATCAATATCTGGACCGTGCACAAGGTGCTGAATGCGGCAAATATCGGGGCGGCGCCATCCCATTTGCGGCCGAAAAGAAGATGCACGAGGCCATGAGCCTCAATCGCTAGAAAGCCAAAGATGGGCGCGGATGTCGAAGCGATGCGCTTGAGCATTTTGAGGTAGTGTTCGCCGACCGCAACACCACTTCGTCGAAGACTACTGAAATGGGCCAGGGAGACATCGGAGACGCTGGCGCCCAGAAGCTGCAGCACCGTGATGCCGAGCCGAACGCCGATGGAATAGATGCCTAAGAGAACCGCGCCCAGCCTGATTCCAATCAAGCTGTCGATCAGCCTGGTATGGAGCAGATCCACGGTTTTGACGCCGCAAACCTTGAGTCCGAAATGCATGAGTTGACCGAAGGACTTGCGATCAACCGCAAAGGACGGACGGAAGCCTGCCACTTCCCAAACAACGACTGCCGAAACCGCCGAATAGACAAGCTGTTGACCTACGAGGCTCCAAACTCCAAAGCCAAACAAGGCCATCGTCACAGCAACGATTCCAGATAGCAAGTTAGCCAGCGCGGTGCGAAGGGCGAGGGACTTATAGTCCAACCTGCGGCGAAGAACTGCGACCTGGACGGAAGAAAGAGCGGTAAAAAAGAAGGTAACCGAGAGCACCCGGATGATAGGAGTTAATTTCTCTGCCTTGAAAAGCTGCGCTATATACCCTGCCGAAGATAGAACGATAACGACCAGGGCAAGAGCTGTGACAATGTTGACCCAAAATGCCGTTGACAGGAACTTGGGATTATCTTCGGCCGATTGCACCACAGCGTCGCCGAAGCCTTGATCTATAAACACCTCAGTAAAGCTGGTAACAATGGTAGCGAGTGCGACCAGACCGAAATCGATCGGCTTTAATAGGCGCGCAAGGACGAGAAAGACAACAAAGGTGATGGCACGAGCCCCCCAATGTTGGGCAAGAGACCATCCGAAGGCCTTGCGAAGCGAGAGAGAATTGGGGGTCAAGTGGCTTTCCAGAGAGGGCTGAAGACCATGTATGGATCAAGGAAGGGAGCGCTATTATTCATGTGTTAAAAGATGCTTCCGGTCTGCATGGCGGCAAACATGTTCAAAGTCTTGCGGGAAGAGTTACGTGGAGACAACGGGCCAAAACTCTTCAACGTATTGTTTCATCGCCCGAATGTTCGAACGGCTGGATGCTCCAAAGACGATTGACTGAATATTGGGCTGAGAGCAAACCCACTTGACCGCCTCCTGGGGCGAGATGGCGCCCGAGGCAAGGACGGACATGGCCATAGCGCGAAAACGCCGCTCACTGAGTGCACGCTGATAGGCCTCGATGCCGCCGCACATTCTGAATCCGATTTTGTTGATGCTGGAGCACACGATGGGATTTTCAATGCCGGCGTCGTCAAGCAGATCGAGCAGCCTGGGCATGTTCATGGTGATAAAGCCCGGTTCCGCGCCGTAGTAGTTGCGAACGTGCTCCGCAAATTTGCGGAAGGCGCCTTTCATGCCCAGGCCGAGCAGCAGATCGACCACCACGTTCTGGAGAAAGATGACCGGAGTCTCAAGGCCGGCAAACATCTTCATCTCCGTGTCAATGAGGAGCGTGGTAATGCCTTCGATGTCTTTTGTGGCCAGCGAGATTCCGCCCCGGATGGCGGCATTGAGGATGCCTCCCTGCGGGGTGAAGCGCCTTATGGCTCCAAAAATTCCATCTTCAGTGGCGGCGTTGGCATATTTGTGGGCATACGGCATGCAGGGGTAAAAGAGGAAATCCTTGTAACGCTGGCGATCGTTGCGCACATGATCGCCGATCTCGGCGACACGATCGTGCGTGGTGCAGAAGAAGGTGCGAATTCCTTCGCTGTAGGCAGCGTCGAGCACATCGTAGACAGCCTGAATGTCTTGAAAGCGCATGGCCTGAGCACGCGCCTTCTCTTCAGACATGTGGTTCACGCCAAAGAACTGATTGTCGCCAAAAAGCAGCTTATCCATTTTGCTTAGTGCCCTTCATCTCTACTCATAGCGCCGCCGAGGAGAGTTCTGCGCCGGGCCTGCCCTGCTGCGCGTTCAACCGGGACGACTGGGTTTCGGCCAGCAACATGGCCAGCACGCGATCGGTCTCGGCTGCCGACGAGAACGAGTTGACATTGTGAGGCTCGCCCGACTGGATGCAGCGGACAAAGTAACTGAGTTGCGCGGAATATTCCTCTCCGCGTATATAGAACCAGACGGGCTCAGTTAGTTCGGTTGTGTACTTCACATTCCAGCCTTTGTGATAGCCGGGTGGAACTTCGGCTGAATCGCGAAGATAGACCTGACATTCCTGACGGTCAGCACAGATGCGGCCCGCCGCACCCCAGATAGTCATTTTTACACTCATCTTGCGATAAGATTCTTCACTCCAATTGACGGAAAGCTGCGCGCTCGGGCCGTCGCCGCTGAACCGAATAGTGCTGTAGACTTCGTCGTCGGTCTCTTTCGAGAAGATGCTATTCATCACGGTGCCGGAGACACTTTCAGGTTTTCCGCAGAACCAATTCAGCAGGTTCACCGGATGAGCCGCGTAATCGTAGAGGCATCCGCCGCCTTCTTCCTTCAGGGTGCGCCATGACATTCCCTTGGGGCGCAACACCACGGGACCGTAGGCTTCGGCGAGGACATGGTGAACCTTTCCGATGGCTCCCAAATCCAGCAATCGTTTGACTTCACGAAAGGCGCCCACGAAGCGATAGTGATAGCCGGCTTGATTGACGAGCCCCTTTTGCTCAGCCAGGCCGGCCAACCGAGCTGACACTTTCCAATCGAGGCTGAAGGGCTTCTCGCAGAAGATATGTATCCCGCGTTCCAGCGCGGTTTCGGTCATGCCTGCATGCAAGCGGGAGGGTGTGGCGATGATAATGGCATCGGGCCGAGTTTCATTGAGCATCTTCTCGTAATCGGTAAACGTTGCGAGCCCGGAGAGTTTTCCGAGCGCACTCAACATGTACTTTGAGTTATCGCAGACACCCACGATCTCAACGTCAGGATGCACGCGAATCATAGCAAGATGAGAGAGACCCATCTTGCCCAGCCCAACAAGTGCAATTCGAATCATCGGATTCCTATCTTTAGAGAGCGGGCGGACGTCTGCGCTCTCTTTAGCAGAAAGACAGCGTATGAACAGGAGTTATTCGGCGGCGGACGCGATTCTGCTTATATTTCGGGAAGGAACCTGGTCAACAGTTCTTCATATTGACCAGCAACGTGATCCCAGGTGAACTCCTCATTGAAGCGGGCAAGCGCCGCGGCGCTCAGCTTCTGACGGAGCCCCTCGTCAGACAGAAGGCGCGATATCTGAGAGTCTGCGCACTCCGGAGTGTCGAAATAGAGAGCCGCATCGCGCGCCGTCCAACGGTTGTATTTGTTATCGTGGGAAAGAACCGGATTGCCGGCGGCCAGGGCTTCAACCAGCGTTGGACTTGTACCCCCCAAGGTGTGACCGTGCAGATGCGCCTTGGCATGAAAGCGGAGAGCCTTTACGATAACCGGGTCATAGATAGGTCCGGCAAAGATCACTTCGTCACTTGCGGCGTCGCGGACCATACGGTGATACGGGTTCACTTCGGGCAGGAATGCGCCGAGCACGACCATTTTGTGGTCGCGCCGCCGCATGGAAAACGCCTTGACCAACTCAAGAATCGAGTTCTCTGGGTTCGTTCTGGCGATCATGGTTGTGTAACGGCCGGGCTCGAGATTCATTGCCTCAATGGGAGCAGTGGAGGCGGATGGCAGCGGGTCGGCACCATAGGTGATGGTGGAAATTTTGCGCTTCGGCGCGCGCGAATAGAGAAAGCGCTCGATCTCGGGGTGATCGGCGATGAGATGGTTTCCAAACAGCGCTGCAAACCTCTCATTAGCATAGAGAATGCCTTGCTTCACGATTCCCCATCGAGCGCGCGCCCACTCGATTCCATCCATGTTGATGATGTTAGGAATGCCGCGAAGACGCATCCTATAGTGAAAGATGGCGGTGTTGTAACCGAAGATAAGGCAGACATCGCGGAACTTACAAGCGTGAGCAATGCATAACCAGTCAAAGGCCGAAGTGCCTCTCCATCCGGGAAGGTCGATGGGGATGGTGATTCGCTCGATGCCATTCCAAACATCTTCTTCCATGGGGCCCTTGCCGGCGCGCTGGCAATAGACAACCACGCGCCAGCCTTTGGCGACCAGAAACCTGGCGATATTCTCCGCGGCCGTTTCGAATCCGCCATAGTTCGCCGGGATTCCCTGGGTACCCATGATACGAACGGTCTTCCGTTGCTGCTGGCCTACATCCATCGAACCTTCCTCAGAAGCCGTTCACCATGGCCGCTAGCTTTCGAGAGATTTATACCCAATGCCTTTGGCATTTGGAGGGAAAAGACCTAGATGATATCGGCACAGACAGGAAAAACTTGATTAGCCAATGTTTGCGACAATCGATTGATGCCAAGGAATTTACCGAATCTAAGTTCGGCGTCGAATTCGGAGCGCATGGATCACGATGCGGTGGATTTGGTTGCGGCGACGTCGGCATAGGGCAAAGGGTAATCACCAAAGTAATCGCTGAGGTAGTCCCGGAGGGCGACTTGCCACTCGCGCATAAGATCAAGGTTGCGCAGTTTCAATCGATAGTTCACGAGCCGTTCGCAGGGCGGCCGCGGGGCAAAGAAGTCCTTGGCAAAGTGGTCTGAGGAGACGGGGTGAATCTTGACTTTGTCTTCGAGATGCAGCACCCGAATGAGCTCTCGCGCTACTTCAAGGCGGCCTGTTTCTCCTCCGCAGACCATGTTATAAAGGCCGTAAAACTGTGTCGCGGTGACGGCCTCAAGATTGTGGGCGAAGTCGACGGTGTAGGTTGGGGTGCCGAGCTTATCGTTAACGATATTGAGTTCTGTGGCGCCGCCGGCCAGTTGTTTCATGAGGAGACTGATGAACTTCTTGTCTTTTTTGGGTCCGCCGCCCATCATCCATCCGGCGCGGAAGATGAAATGTTTGGGAACGCGCGTCTGGACCACGATTTCGCCGAGATGCTTGGCGCGGGCGTAGACGCCGAGGGGATTGGGCTGGTCCCAATCGTCGTAGAGATCCTTCTTGCCATCGAAGATTCCGGCTGTACTGATATAGACAAGGGGAATGCCGTGGGCCTGAGCCAGGGTTGCGGCATGCTCGACGGACAAAGTGTTTGTCCGATAGGCGTCGTCGGGGTGGGTCTCGCAGTACTCGAGGCTGGTGTGCGCGCCGATGTGCATAAGGATTTCGGGCTCATAGGCAGCCACGCTTTTTTCGTACTCCTGGAAATCGCGGAAGTCGCACTTCTCAAGCCATGGTTCATTGGGGTTGAGGTCAGTACATTTGAGGACATGCTTCACGGCAAGCACCTTATGCAGGGCTTCGCCGAGCATTCCTCCGACTCCGGCCAGATAGATTCGCATGCAGATCTCCTAAGGGTTAGGGCGGCGTGACTTAGAGCGGCTTCAGGATAGGTATGCCCGATTGTGCTTCGTGCCAGGTCGCCCCTCCTTGGGGTCGGGTCGACTTGAGTGCAATGCCTCTGGGTACAGCAATTTTGAAACCGCTATAGATGGACTCAGCCATGAGTTATCGGCAGATTCTTGCCAATCATGAGCGACTTATTCGCGCTGGACGCGGCGAATGTCCGCATCGACCATCATGGCAATGGTGGCCTCCATGGACGTTTTGCTTTCCCATCCGAGACAAGCTTTGGCTTTGGCTGAGTTACCGATGAGAACATCCACCTCCGCGGGGCGGTAAAAACGCGGATCGACCACAACGTAGTCCTGGTAGTTCAAGCCGACGTGCTCAAAAGCAACCTTGCACATGTCTCGAATGGATGTGGTTTTTCCCGTGGCGACCACGTAATCACCGGGCTCCGGCTGTTGCAGCATCATCCACATAGCCTGAACATAGTCGCCAGCAAAACCCCAATCCCGGCGCGCATCAAGATTGCCGAGACGCAGCTCCTTCTGACGGCCCGAGTGAATTCTGGCGACACCATCTGAAACCTTGCGGGTGACGAACTCTATTCCACGCAGGGGCGACTCGTGATTGAACAGGATGCCGTTGGAGGCGTGCAGATGGAAGCTTTCTCGATGGTTGATCGTGCTCCAGTGGGCAAAAAGTTTGGCTACGCCATAGGGACTGCGAGGATAAAAGGGCGTGCTTTCGTCCTGGATCTGGTGCTGAATTTTGCCGAACATCTCGCTGCTGGAGGCCTGATAAAAGCGCGCCTTTGGATTGAAGATGCGGACCGCCTCGAGCATTCTGAGCGCGCCGGCTCCCGTGACCTCGGCGGTGAGGAGGGGTTGATCCCAACTGGTGGCTACAAAGCTCTGGGCCGCGAGGTTGTACACCTCCTCGGCCTGAGATTTTTCAAGGGCGCGAATCAGCGAAGAAAGATCGAGCAGATCCGCATCGATAATCGTGATCTTGTCGAGGACATCGAGTTCGCGGAGCCTCCAAAGGGTATCGGTGCCGCGGCGCGCCACAACTCCATGCACTGTGTACCCTTTGCTGAGGAGGAATCTGGCTAGATAGGCGCCATCCTGACCTGTGGCTCCTGTAATGAGCGCGTGCCTGGTCATAACGTTCTGTTCTCCATCTCGTTCAAGAGATCTGCGAGGGTTGTTTCCAGGGGAATCCGGGGCATCCAGTTTATGCCTTTGTTGATTTTTTGGGGATCTCCCACCATGCGCCGCTGCTCGCCTGGCCGAAGCCTTGCGGAATCGACTTTGAGTTCCGCCTGAACGCCCGCAATGCTGAGCATTTCGAGCACCAGTGAGCGCACGCTGCTCTCGTGGCCAGAGCAGATGTTGTAGACTTCGCCGTTCAATCCGGTCTCGAGCAACATGCGGTAGGCGCGGACCGTGTCGCGGACATCGGTAAAGTCCCGCGTCACATCGATATCGCCGGTAACCAGCAGGGGCGGTGTGCGCTTGTGGCGCATTTCACGGATCTGCCAGGCAACGTCGGCAATCACAAATCGCCTGTCCTGCGCCGGACCAATTTGATTGAATGGCCGGGTAAGAACGATGCGGAAATTCTCAGTTTGACTCCACTGATAACACAGCGCTTCAGCAGCCACCTTGCTGACGGCATAGGGACTGCGGGGGCGCAGCGGCTGCGTTTCGCGAGCCGGCAGTTCGTCCTCGGTTACCCTGCCATAGACGTCCGCGGATCCGACATAGAGGAAGGCGCCTTGAAAGCACATGGCATTGAGCGCCTGGAGCAGATTGAGGGTTCCAAGAAAGTTTGTGGCTATCGTTGCGGCGGGGTCATGAAAGGAGTCGGCGACAGAACTTTGGGCGGCCAGATGGAGGACAGCCTGGGGGGCGATGGCGGCAACTGCGGATCGGACGCGCAGGCTGTCTCCAAGGTCGACCAAGCCATCCTGGTCGGTGAGCGGGATGCCGCCATAGGCAGCACAGAAGTGCTTGCCGATGAATCCGCTGTGGCCTGTCACCATCAGCCTGGATGGATCGAAGGCTGGTTGAACGGTCATGCTTGGGCACCTTACTGCTACGAGAAAGAGATCCGTTATGGGCGTTGCGGGAACATTGGCTCACGGTCTGCGGCCGAATGAGTTTTTCTGTGGAGGTTTGAGTGATCCGACCCATTGTCTAAAGAGCGCACAATGGATGGGGCGCAGACTATTGTACAAAAATCAAGCGAGCGGGTTTTGTTTTGGTCCAAACTCGTGGAGGGTATCGAGGACAAGATCGAGGGCGAGCTGCCAATCGGGCAGGCAAAGGCCGAATGTGTCAAAGAGGCGCCGACAGGAGAGGCACGAGTTCGCGGGACGCTTCGCAGGCGTTGGGTATTCGGCGGTCGAGATGGGGACCAGGTTGGGGATGGTGATTCCCTGCCCCGGGGCGGCCTGGGTGATGAGTGCTTTGGCAAAACCAAACCAGGAAGTTTCTCCGCTGCAGGTGAGGTTGTAAATGCCGCTGCGACCCTCGGTGCGGAAACCGCTGGAGACAAGCTGCGCGAGCACATCGGCGGTAGCCTGGGCAATGCACTCGCTGGAGGTTGGCGATCCGATCTGATCGTCGACGATGCGCAGCTCAGTGCGCTCGCAGGCGAGACGCAGCATGGTGAGGAGGAAGTTGTTTCCGCGCGCGCCGTAGACCCAACTGGTGCGAAAGATGAGGTGGTCGCATCCCGCGGCCTGGATGGCTTGGTCGCCTTCGATCTTGGTGCGGCCATAGACGCCCAGAGGATTGGGCAGATCTGTTTCGACCCATGGGCCTAGCTTGGAGCCATCGAAGACGTAGTCGGTGGAGTAATGCACCAGCAGCGCCTTGAGCTGCGCGGCTTCCTCGGCCAGCACGCCGGGGCCGGTGGCGTTGATGGCGGTGGCCAGCTCGGGCTGCGATTCCGCCCTGTCCACCGCGGTGTACGCGGCGGCGTTGACGATGACGGCCGGGTTGACGGCGCGGACGGCGGAGCGAATGGAGGCGGGATTGGTGAAATCGACTTCAGGAAAATCCACGACGGTGATCTGGCCCAGGCAGGCCAGCTTGTGGCGCAGCTCCCAACCGACCTGTCCAATGCGGCCGAAGATCAAAATCTTTGAATTATGCATGGTCTTACCCACTTGCAGTGTGACCCCAGGCGCAAAAAGGGGTTGCGTTCCGCGACATCAGAAAGCACCGGGTATTGCTGAAGATGCCACGAGACGCTCTGCCTCAGGCTTCCGACTTGAAGGTGGTGATTTTTGCTTCGAGCTGCTCGACTTTTTGTTCCAGGCTCTTGATGCCGGCGCGGAACTCGTCCAGGTCGCCCACAAGTGGATCTTCACGATGCACACCTCTGAGGACTGTCCGCATGGCATCGCGCGTCAGGTCTGAAACACTACGAGCACCGGTCAGCGAGCAGAGTTGCCGAAGAGCGGTGTACTCCTCTTCGGAAAGCCGGACGCTGATCATGCGTGAGCGCGGTTTCATCACTGTCATATGGACTTCAGACTCCGAACGGAGATAGGAGACTATCCTTGCTGCTTGCAGGGACGAGGGATATGACAAATCAGTGGGATTGACAGGGCGATGCTGAGAATCGATCGCCGTTCAGCATGGGGATATGGCTGCATTGGGGCAGGCTTCGCCCCCTTGAGTCCCAGGATTCTTGCGGGACCTTCGAGCTGCCGGGTAAGGCGACCTAATGATTGGGAACGCGCAAACTGAGGAGCGTTGACCGAAGCTAGGGGTGGTCGCCAGGTTGGCCTAATTGAGTTAAAACTTAGCACGTCTCCGTGGGCGACGCAAGCAATAGTGAAAGACAGATGCTTGACACTCTTGGTTCATTAAACTTTTCGCATCTTATTCATTTAGTGAATGTTAAATTGGTAGTCTTCCCTGAGGAAAAAGTGGGTGTAATACAAAATATGTAGTTTGCGTGGCGCTTTCAGAGGGGGGACTGCCACTGAGGTTATGGGGTGGGAAGAGATGCGAAACGGGTCCCGGGGAACATGGCTTCGAAACCGTGTCGAGCAGGCAGATCCCTTCTGCAAGGCTTTCAACTTCTCATTCCGGCCGGATATGAAATCTCTTGCATCTCCTGCAGTACCGGAACGGCGCTGAGGGCGCGCATCCTACGTTCTTCCCGAGAGAAACATTACAACGTGGAGTCGGTTCTGTGGTGCTATGAGAGCACCGGAGATAGGAAGATGCTGGAGTTCGCGGAGAACGCCTGGCTCTGCTATGAGAGGGAAGCGGCGGCGAACTCTGCTGTTTCCTGCGACTGCTGCGGTTCGACTTCGTGGCGCACGGCCCAGCCGGCTATGAGCAAGCTCGGGGCTTGCGTCGTCTTGAGGTTGCCGAGGGCGGCGAGGGTGGTATGAAGGACTTGTTGATCGGATTGGGCGGCGTGGGAGATAACGGCGCAGGGAAAGTCGGGCGGCAGGCCCTGCTCCAGCCATTCGCGAGCCAGTAGGGTGAGATCGCGGCCAGGCATGTAGACGACGCGGGTGGCGTCCTGGAGCTCTGGCAGCGGGGCGTGGTTGTGCGATTGCGCGTGGTGTCCGGTGGAGAAGACGACACTGGAGGCACAGGCGCGGTCCGTGAGCGAGCGGCCTAGAGCGGCGGCGGCGGCAAAGGCCGCGGAGACGCCGGGAACGATCTCGATGGGGATGGATTCATCGGCGAGGGCTGCGAGCTCCTCGGCGGCGCGGCCGAAGAGGAGCGGATCGCCGCTCTTGAGGCGGACGACGGATTGGCCATTGCGGGCGTGGTGGATCATGAGGGCGTTGATCTGGTCCTGGGTGATTGTCTTAACGCCGCAGCGCTTGCCTACGTTGAGGATTTCGGCGGTGGGCGAGGCGAGATCGAGGATGGATTGAGGGACGAGATCGTCGTGGAGGATCAGGTCGGCGGACTGGATGCGGCGGAGCGCCTTGACGGTGAGCAAGTCGGGGTTGCCGGGGCCGGCGCCGACGAGAGAGACCTGGGCGGCGGAGTCGAGGTTTGTTTTAGGTTCAGCCTCTACGGGGCGGACGGAATTCAATCGGCCTGTCCCAGGGCTGCGCTGCGCTTGCGCTGGGCTATTTTCGTCTGCTCCCACCGGGAGCTGGGCGATTTGGCGTGTGGAGCAGGTGGGCGCGTCGCAGATTTGTCGCTGGGCGAGTTCGTGCAGCAGGAGCCGGCGTTGTTCGCCGCGGGGATGGGTGGTGAGGACGTCGCGGCGGAGCTGGCCGAGATCTGCGAGCCAGGGGCCGAGGTCCTGAGGCAGTTGCTCGTCGATTTCGCGGCGGAGGCGCTGGGCGAAGGCGGGGCTTTGACCTGCGGTGGAGATGGCGATTTGGAGATCGCCGCGGGTGACGACGGAGCCAAAGTAGAAGTCGCAGTTGGGGATGTCGTCGACGCTGTTGCAGGGGATGTTGCGCTCGAGGGCTCCCTGATAGACGGCGCGGTTGACGTGGGGCGCGTTGGTGGCGGTGATGACGACAAAGTTGCCGTCGAGATCGGCGAGCTCGAAGGGGCGGAGGATGAGCTCGAGCTTGCCTTCGGCGGCGAGAGCTTTGATTTCGGGACGGGCTTCGGGGGCGACTACGCGGAGCTCGATGCCGGTCTTCAGGAGGGAGCCGATTTTATCGAGGGCGACCGAGCCTGCGCCGACCAGCAGGCAGCGGCGGTTGTCGAGTTTGAGGAAGATGGGAAGTAGGGTCAATTCAGCTCCTGGTTTCGCGGTCGTACCGAGGAATCACGTCCCGGGTCTCAAAATCGAGAGCTGGGACACCATCGAGGTTTGAATTTCTGAAATCCCACCCATTCGCAAGAGACGCGAATGGATGGGGCACCCAGTTGGTTTCGGACATCATCAATCTGCCGCCATACGCAGGGGTCCGGCGGTGGGGAGATCGCGCTCGACGGGGGCAAGGATTTCGCCAGCCAGTTGGGCGCGGAGCTCGTCGTTGGTATGGCGGCCGAACCAGGTGCGGAGGTTTTCATCGGAGGACCGGCCGGCCATGTATTGGCGCAGCAGGCGCTCGATGGCTTCAGGAACGAGCGGGGCCGGGCAACGATAGCCGACGGGACGGGCTACGGCTGCCTGCTGACCGACGGCTCCGCCCAGGCAGAAGTAGTAGGCGTCGGTCAGCTTGCCTTCGTGCTTGATCTTTTTGCCTTCGAGGCCGATGTCGGCGATCCAATGCTGGCCGCAACCGTTGGGGCAGCCGGTGACGTGTAGCTTGAGCTGCTGGTCGAATTGGGGCAGGCGCTCTTCAAGCTCGTCGACGAGCCAGCGCGTGAAGCCCTTGGTCTCAGTGATGGCGAGCTTGCAGAATTCTGTGCCGGTGCAGGCGATGGCGCCGCGCCAGAAGGAGGAACCTTCGACGTGCAGGCCGAGGTTGCCGAGTTCGCGGGCCAGCTCGACGGTTTTCTGGTGGGGAATGTCGATGAAGATCAGGTTCTGGGAGACGGTGACACGGAGCGCGCCGGAGCCGAAGCGCTCAGCGAGCTCGGCGGCGGCTTCAAGCTGTTCGCCGGTGAGGCGGCCGCGCAGGACCGATGCGCCAACGTAGGAGAGCCCCGGCTTGCGCTGGGGATGAATGCCGGTGTGGTCGCGGAGAATGTCGTCGGGGACCTGTTCGGGTACCGCGGGCTGCAGGGTGAAACCGAGGCGCGACTGGAGCTCGGCGAGGAAGCTGTCGGGGGTCCAGCCCTCTTTCATGAAGAGGTATTTGAGGCGGGCGCTCTCACGGCTTTTGCGGAGGCCCTGCTGGTCGCGAAAGATTTCAGTGACGGCGCGGGCTACGGGCACTGCCTGATGCGGCAGCACGAAGGCATTGAGGCGTACGGCGAGGTGAGGCTCGTTGGAGAGTCCTCCGCCGACGCGGAGCGAGTAGCCGACTTCGCCGTTGTGCTGGACCGGCGTGAAGCCAATGTCGTTGATCTCTGGATAACTGCACCAGGAGGGGCAGCCGGTGGCGGAGATTTTGAACTTGCGCGGCAGGTTGTAGAACTCAGGATTGGCGGTGAGCAGGCGGGCGATCTCAAGGGCGATGGGCGAGGCGTCAATGAGCTCGTCAGCGGCGACTCCGGCAAGTGGGCAGCCGGTGACGTTGCGGACGACATCACCGCAGGCGCCCTTGGGCGAGAGACCGATCGCATCGAGCGTGTCAACGACCTCAGGGAGCGACTCGATGGTGAGCCAGTGGAGCTGGATGTTCTGGCGCACGGTGAGGTCGGCGAGGTTGCGGGCATAGGTGCGGGTGAGTCCGCCGATGGCGCGAAGCTGGCTGGCGGAGACGATGCCGTTGGGGATGCCGATACGCATCATGAAGTAGTCGGAGGCGAGGCCTTCACCACCCTTACCGCCGGTGACGCCGACGCCGTCGCCCTGAGTGTAGATGCCCCACCATTTGAAGTACATGCCGGCCCACTCGGGCAGGACGCTGGCGCGGCCGGCGCGGGCGAAGGCACGCACTTCGTTGAAGGCCTCCCAGGGGTTTTTCTCGCGTTTGAGGCGCTCGGCACGCTGGGCTTTTGTCTCTTTGACTACGACAGCTTCAGTCATTTTGTCCTTATTGAGGGGAATCTCAGGGCAATAGAAAACCCGCGACAGGGTAGCTAGATCGCGGGCGACGGGGAAACTTGGATTCGATATTGGAGTTTCTGACCCAGGTCACCCGCGCGCGCGAAGCAGCGTACAGAAGCGACAACAGGTCATCAAATCCATAGAAGTATGGTAACCGGAACTTGGAAGAAAGGCAAACGGCTTTAAATTCCGGGGATTTGGGGGGAGCGTTCGTTGGGTACCCCGAGTCCGCGGGGAGCCCGGGAGCTGGGGCACCCAGTATTTGCCGAAGAGGCTATGGCATTGCGCTGCTGCTGCCTGGGCATTGGGCGGGGCGGTTGAGGTTGATCGAAACGATATGCAGTTCAGAGGCGACGGGGGTGGTGAAGGTGAACTGATTGATGGTCGTGTGCGAGGGTTCGGAAGTGGCTAGTTGGGCCTGAATCCAGACGGCGCCTTCGGCGGAGCCGGTGGGTGGAAAGGAGATGTGGGTGGGATCGTGGCCGTTGACGCGCAACTCGGCGATGCGGGGTGTGGAAAGGAGATTGGAATAGACGATCTGCACGGAGGCGAACGGCTGATCGCAAGGTGCGCTCGCGAAGGTGAAGGTTTGATCTTTTGTGGGCGCTGAAGCGGGGGTGGGCTTTGCCTGGGCAGCGGGGGCCGGCAAAATGCGCGTGAACGTGGCGCTGGCGCCGCGGACGAGGAGAAGGAGGGCGTCACCTGCCGGCACGGTGGCTTCGTATTGGTTATTGAATGCGCCGAGAGATTTGCCTGTCCATGGGTCGGTGACGGTTGCGGAGGTTTGGGCGAGGCTGAGTTCAGTCCATTGGACAACGATGGAGGCGGCGGCTTTGTTGCGATTGAGCAAGAGGACGGCACGTTCGCCGGGTTTGGCCAGCAGTTTCGACCAGACCTCGAGTCCGGGCGCGACCTCGCGCACTTTGACTGCCTGCAGGCCGAGCGGATCCTGGTCGATGGCTACAACGGCGGGGTTGGTAAGGGTGGCAAGGGTGGTGGTGGTGAGGGTGGTGAGGTCCGCGCCGACGAGCAGCGGCGCGCCGGAGATGGCCCAGAGACTCATGTGGATGCGATTTTCAGCGTCGTTGAGGCCGGGCATGCCGATGACCATCATGTCAGGGTCGTTGTAGAAGCCGGTGTGCTGGGCTTCAGGATGAATTCCCTGATCGAAGTTGGAGAGCATGTCTTTGAATGTGGCTTTGCGGCCGGCGTTGGGGGAATTGGCCACGACGGGGGCGACGATGTCGCCGCTGGTTCTCCAGATGTCGGCAGGCGCTCCGCCGACATTGGGCGCCCAGGTCCAGGGGCTTTCTTTTCCCCAGTTGCAGATGGAGTAGTAGAGACGGCGGCCGGTGCCGGCGGCTGCATGGTTGATGGCGCGGGCGATTTCAGAGTACTGGACGGAGGGATCGAGGTTCTCCTTGTCCCCGCCGCACCAGTCGACCTTGACGTAGTCGAAGCCCCACTTGGCGAACTGGAGGAAGTCTTGCTCGTAATGGTCTTCGCTTCCCTCCCCCGGATAGCCGGGGCCGATGTCGGGCCCGACGGTGCCGCAGCCGTCGAAGCCGGCGTCGGTATAGATGCCCGCCTTGAGGCCGAGGGAGTGAATATAGCGGACGATGTTGGCCATGTCTCCGGCGCGCTCACCAGTAGCCAGCGCAGGCCATTGTTTTGGATCGACAAGGATGTTGCCGTGCTCATCGCGCTTGCCGAGCCACCAGCCTTCGTCGATGTTGATGTATTGGTAGCCGGCCTTGTGCATGCCATTGGCGACGATGGCCCTGACCTGATTCTGAATGATCTGGGAATCGACGGTGTTAGAGAAGCTGTTCCACGAGGACCAGCCCATGGGCGGCGGAGGGATGGGCAGGTTACGTTTGGGAGCCTGCGCGGTGAGGACGGGGAGGGTGCATAAAAGCAGGATGGCGATGGAGGTTCTTTTGGCGGAACTGGTCATGGGGTTTCCTCGCTGGTCTATGAAGGCTGGCCGGAACGGGACCCATTATCTACGGCGGATGGGCGGTTGGACAAGAAGAGGGTTTCTCGAAGGGGGTTTTTGGGGTGGGTGTTCACGGTCTATTGTCGTAGGGAAGAACGATGCGGACGGGAGCCGGCGAAGAGCAACCGCGGATGTTTCGACTTCGCTGCGCTTCGAGCAAGATGACCGGTCGAATTCTGTCAGCTCGGCAGGACGAGGGAATTTAGTTCGGCGAGGATGATTTCTACGGCTTTGGCGGCGGCTTGCTCGCCTGCGGGAGAAAGGCTCATGCGGATCGGCTGGTGGGGGTCGATGGTGATGGCGTAGAGGATGATTTCGTGCTTTCCGCCCTGGATGTAGAACATGTCGAGCAGGTCCTTCATGCCGACGTCGTGGGCGGTGAGGGTGGGCGGATAGTCGCGGGAGAACTGGGGCGTGGTGCGGGTGACGGCGCCGATGGGATTACCATCATTGGCCGCATCAATGATGACGATGCGATCGGCGTTCTCAAGGGGCTCAAGGAGCGTGAAGCCTCCAGTGCCGCCATCGAGGCACTCTACATTTTCAGGTAAAGGATGTTGCTCCAGGGCTCTGACCGCGTAGACGCCGATGCCTTCATCGCCCATGAGGACGTTGCCGAGGCCGAGGACGAGTGTCTTGATGGGTGGTTCGGAGATGGGGAACCTCGATTAGCGTTTAGCTTTCGGGTCTCAGCTTTCAGCTTATGGAATTTCGACTGCGGGCTTTCTTGCTTTCCCACCCATCGCAAAAAGCGCGATGGAGCACCCAACTTTCAAAAGGTTGGGGGCGGTTTTGGGCTTTCCCAGGTCTGAAAATCCAGACCTGGGGCACCCAGCTTTTTCTTACTCATTCAAACGGGTGTGTTGCTCTCGGTTATTTGCTGCTCTTCTCGCGGTCAAACTTCCATCCGCCGATGATTGAGGATACCGTACCGCGGCCCTCGATGTAGTCGTGATAAAAAGCAAGATAGATATGAACGATAATAAAGGTGACAAAGAACCAGAGGAACAGGTGGTGCCAAAAACGGACGGAGAACTCGCCGCCCATGAGCGGAACAATCCAGGTGAACATGCGCGGGAGCCAGGAGGTGCTCATGCTGGAGTAGAGGGCGAAGCCGGTGATGGTTTGAAAGACGAAGGCCAGGAAGGTTCCGAAGTAGATGAACCCGGCCAGAGCGTTGTGTCCCGTGGAGATGGGCCCATGCATCTTGGTTTCGAGGACGTCTGCCTTGATGACGTCGACGATCTCCTGGCGCTGGGATGCTTTCAGCGGAAAGAAGGCCTTCCACGAGGAGTACTGGTTGCCGACGAAGCCCCAGTAGAGGCGCGCCGAGAAGTTGAAGACGTAGATGAACGCGGCCAGGAAGTGGAGGAAGCGCACCCAGGCGAACCAATATTGCTGATAAGCCTCCGCCGCGTAGAAAACGCGCTGCGGGGCTCCAATCAGGTAGCCGGTGACGCAGAGGACCACCAGGGCGATGGCGTTGATCCAGTGATAGGCTCGTACCGGCAATTCCCAGACATAGACCCGCCGATACTCCACCGGTTGCTGTTCGGCGGCCGGTATAACGCTGCCTGCGCTGATATTTGGAGTACTCATGGCCTCACTCGAAAGAAACCTGGTGAAGGTGCTTGCCCTGCGGGTCATAGAGATGGACGGCGCAGGCCAGACACGGGTCAAAGGAATGGATGGTGCGCAGAATCTCGACTGGCTCGTCGATCTTCGCCACCGGCGTACCGATCAGCGCCTGTTCGAAGGATGAGCGTTGCCCCTTGGCGTCGCGAGGCGAACCGTTCCAGGTGGTTGGCACAACCAGCTGATAGTTCTCAATGGCGCCATCGTGAATCTTGATATAGTGGGCCAGCGAGCCGCGAGGAGCCTCGGTCAGCCCAACTCCCTCGGCATCCTTGGGCCATGTCTTCGGTTCCCACAGTTCGCCGTTGAAGGTGGAGACTTCGTTGATCTTCACACGATCCATCAGCTCGCCGAAGTACTCCTTGAGCCATATCATTGCCAGCGCAGCATCCAAACCGCGCGCCGCAGTCCGGCCCAGCGTGGAGAACAGCGCGGCAACCGGCACATTGAGCTTGCCTAATGTGTCCTTGACCAGCTCCTGCACGTCCGTTCGCCCAGCCGCATAGCTGACCACCAGCCGCGCTAGCGGACCGACTTCCATCGCCTGTTCCTGCCAGCGGGGCGTCTTCAGGAAAGAATATTTCTCGTATCCCGCCAAGGTCTCGAAGGGGGGCTTTGGACCGGTGTATTTGATGTTGGTTTCGCCAACCCACGGCTGGAGCCCTTCGTTGTCTCCGCCGCTGTACGTGTACCAGGATGAGGAAATATATTCCTTGATCTCCTGCGGACCGCGCGCGTTGACCGGGTGTACCGTGCTCAGGTCGCGATTGAGCACTGCGCCCCGCGCATACCTGAAAGACTCCGGCTGGCCGTAGCCCTTGGTGGGAAACTCGCCGTAGCTGAGATAGTTATGCAATCCGCCACCGTAGTTCGCCCAGTCCTTGTAGAACGAGGCAACGGCAAGCAGATCGGGAATGTAGACCTGGTTAATGAACTCATCGGCCTGGCTGATGAGCTGCGAGACCAGGTTCAACCGGTCGGAGTTGATGGCCGCCACTTCATTCACGTTGATGGAGCAAGGCACGCCGCCGACGAGGTAGTTGGGATGCGGATTCTTGCCTCCGAAGACGGTGTGAATCTTGCAGATATCCTTCTGCCAGGCCAAGGCGTCGAGGTAGTGAGCGACGCCGATGAGGTTAACTTCAGGCGGCAGCTTGTAGGCCGGGTGTCCCCAGTAGCCGTTGGCGAAGATGCCGAGGCCGCTGGCAGCGAAGGCCTTGATCTTGTCCTGCACCTCGGAGAAATACGCGGGAGTGTTTTTGTCCCACTTGGAGAACGACTGCGCAAGCTCCGCGGCTTTCTTGGGGTCGGCCTTGAGAGCGTTGACGATGTCAACCCAGTCGAGCGCGTGCAGGTGATAGAAGTGGATCACGTGGTCCTGCACGTACTGCGTGGTCATCATGATGTCGCGGATCAACTCGGCGGTGGGCGGTATGACAATGCCCAGCGCGTCTTCCACGGCGCGCACGCTGGTGAGAGCGTGCACCGTGGTGCAGACGCCGCAGACGCGCTCGGTGATGGCCCACGCATCGCGTGGATCGCGGCCCATGAGAATCTTCTCAAGGCCGCGCACCATGGTGCCTGAACTGAATGCGTCGGTGATGACGCCATTTTCCACCACTGCCTCAATGCGCAGGTGGCCTTCAATGCGAGTTATTGGATCGACGACTACGCGTGTCATAGTCCCTCACGACTCCTTTTGATCTTCTGCGTGAACTTCCGCAATCACTTTGCGCTTGCGAATGTTGGTGACCACCGCATGGGCCGCGACTCCGGCCAGCGTGGCTACTCCTACAACGGTACCCACAGTGTCGGCCGTGCTCTCGACGCCGAACCCGGGGAAAGAGGGCAAATGATGGTAGAACGGGCCGTTGTCCCAGAAGCCCGCTTCGCTGCAGCCGATGCAGCCGTGGCCGGACTGGATGGGATAGCTGACGCCATCGTTCCACTTGATCACCGAGCAGGCGTTGTACGTAACCGGCCCCTTGCAGCCCATCTTATACAGGCAATAGCCCTTGCGCGCGCCGTCATCGTCAAAGGACTCGACGAACAGGCCTGCGTCGTAGTAAGGCCGGCGATAACAGGTGTCGTGGACGCGGCGGCCGTAGAACTCCTTCGGTCGGCCCTGGCTATCGAGTGCCGGAACCTGTCCAAGCACCAGCAGATGCGTGACGACGCCCATCATCACGTCGGCGATTGGCGGGCAGCCGGGAACGTTGATGACCGGCTTGTCGACGAGCTTGTAAATCGGCGTGGCGCCGGTGGGATTGGGCTTGGCTGCCTGCACGCAACCGTTTGAGGCGCAACTGCCCCAGGCGACGACGGCAGCCGCATCGGCAGCCACGGTCTGCAGAATCGACTCCGCTGTCTTGCCGCCGATCATGCAATAGACGCCGTCATCGTGCCTGGGCACGGCACCCTCCACCAGCACAATGTATTTACCCTTATTGTTCGCGATCGTGTCGTTCAGGCTCTTCTCAGCCTGGAAACCGGAGGCTGCCATCAGAGTCTCGGTGTAGTTCAGATCGAGTACATTCAGAAGCACATCCAAAACAATGGGGTGCGACGCCCGAATGAACGACTCGCTGCAACAGGTGCATTCCTGAAAGTGCATCCAGATGACAGCCGGTTTTTCTTTCTTTTCAAAGGCCGAAACGACTTGTGCGACGCCGCTTTGCGCAAAACCGGCGGCGGTTGCGGCTGCGGCGCAGAACTGCAGGAAATCTCTGCGGCTGTAGCCCTTCTTCTCCATCGACTGCCAAATGGAATTTCCCATGCCTACCTCGCTGTACAGGATCAGGCGATCTCCCCAGGACGCACTAGACGGCTCATGGAATATGGAATTCGCCGACTGACGAGAGCAACGGTACAAATTCCAAAGAACGGTATGCTGTGCGCTGCGTCACAAGTGTTGTGGATCACCGGGAGGCTTTCGAAGTTGAGCCTGGTTATGATCCACATCACACGGAGGTTGCGGGGCTATGGGTGGCGGTCGGTCTCGTGTTGCAGGTCTCTTATTTGGTATGCGGGGCGGGGATGGAGGGGTGGTTGGAGGGCGGGCGATTCCCGTGGGCGGCCTAAGAGCAACCGCGGCTGTGTCAACTTCGCTGCACTTCGCTCAACATGACAGTGCTCTTTTGAGACGGATTCTGGATTGAGGGCGCAGCCGCGATTTCAGGCTAGGCGCTGGGAACCTGAAGGGCTCCGGTGAGCGAGGCTATGCGTTCGACCTGGTGAGTGCGGCACCAGGATTCCAGGCCGCGGGCGAGGCGTTCGACGGCGCGCGGATCAGCATAACTGGCAGTGCCCACCTGCACGGCAGTGGCGCCGGCGAGGAGAAACTCGACCGCATCTTCAGCAGTGACGATGCCGCCCATGCCGAGAATGGGCAGGTCAACGGCGTGGGCGGCTTCATAGACCATGCGCAGGGCGATGGGCTTGATGGCCGGGCCGGAGAGTCCGCCGGTGACGTTGCAGAGGAGGGGACGGCGGGTTTCAGCATCGATGGCCATGGCGAGAAAGGTGTTGGTGAGGCTGATGGCATCTGCGCCGGCGCCGGCTGAGACTTTGGCCATGTGCGCGATAGAGGTGACGTTGGGCGAGAGCTTGACGATCAAAGGACGGGCTGAGACCTCTTTGGCCTTGCGGACGAGGTACTCGAGCTCGTGCGGATCGGCGCCAAAGGCCATGCCGCCGGCATGGACGTTGGGGCAGGAGACGTTGAGCTCATAGGCGGCGACGCCGCCAGCCTGGTTGAGGCGGTCGATGACGCGGAGGTATTCGCTGACCGTGGAGCCGAAGACATTGACGATGACCTTGCAGAGCGGGTAGCGGCGGATGGGGGGCAGCTTGTGCTCAATATATTCTTCGACACCGACATTCTGAAGGCCGATGGCGTTGAGCATGCCGGAGGCGGTCTGGACGATGCGCGTGGCAGGATGGCCAGGCATAGGTTCGGCCGAAATTCCCTTGGTGACAAAGCCGCCGATGCCCTCGAGGGAGACAATCTCCTCAAACTCGACGCCGTAGCCGAAGGTGCCGCTGGCGGCGATGATGGGGTTGACCAGTTCGAGGCCGGCCAACGTGACTTTCATATCGGGTTTCACGCGGGGCAAAGTTCCTTTGGACAGGGATCAGGGGCAGGGTTCAGTGGCCTGCATCCTTATCCGCTGGCCTTAACGCTTCGGTTAGCACGCGGCCTACGGCGGCCGAGGGTCTGTTGACGCCAGCCAGCGAGGCAAAGGTGACTGCCAGATCGACGGGCGCCACTAGCTCATGATACTCGCCGGGCGCGAAGGGCGCGCCATAGAAGGCCAGGGGGACGTGACGATCGTAAGACCAGGGGCTGAAATGGGTTGTGCCGGCGAATTGGCCAGTGCCCTGCATCTGATAAGCGTCGAGCACCACCATGACGAACCAGTTGCCGTGATCGGCGTAGCTGTGGGCCAGCAAAGTGCCCCACTCGGAGGGAGGGAGCTGGCCATTGGCGAGCTGCAGGCGGGTGTAGACGTATCGCACGTGGGGCGAGGGGGGCAGGCGCTGCTGGGAAGGCTGGGGGAGGTTGGATTGCGAGGCCGGAAGCGGCTTGAGAAAGGGAACGGGGTTGGGATCGAGACTGGCGACAGCGGTGGGCACGAGAGCTGCGACGGCGTCTTCGGCGGTTTTTTCGTCCACATTCACTTTTTTGAAGGCTCTCAGATCGAGTGTGATGTAGGGCAGTTCAGGACCGGGAAGCAGGTAGTCCTGAGTGAGGCCGTGGGAGAAGCGCTTGTTGAGCTGCTTGTTGACCGATTCGTAGACTTTGTCCATGTCGACCGCGTCGCCGTGGATGCCGAGTTTGGCGGCTTCGCCGGCGATGGGGGCGACGCCGTGATCGGCGGTGAGAGCGAGCCAGACGTTCTGAAGGCCGATGGTCTGATCGAGCCAGGTGTTGAAGTGATCGAGGTCGCGGTCGAGCGAGAGGATCATCTGCTCTTCGGAGTCAGAGTCGGGACCGAATTGATGGCCTTGAATGTCGTTGGGTGAGAGCGAGACGACGAGGAGGTCGGTGACGCCGTTCTGGCCGAGCTTTTCGCCCGTGATGAGGGCTTTGGCAAAGTCGAGCTCGTAGCTGTTGGCAGCGGGGGTTCTGCCGACGAGGTCGAAGAACTGGGTGGTGCCGAGGGCGTTGGCCTCGCGCTCGGCCTGCGCGATGCGGGGGCCGGCGTTGAAGGCGCGGGCCCAGTCCGGTAGATGCTGCATGTAATAGGTGGAGGTGGTGAACTGGCCGCTGGCCTGGTCAACCCAGAAGGCGCCGTTGGCGGACTGGCCGGCGGGCAGAATGGCGGCACGGTCTTTGAGCGAGACTCCGTAGACGCGGGCGCGGCCCTGGGTGGCGAGGCGCAGCTCGTCGCCAAGGGTGGTGGCGCGCAGGTTGAGCGGGGAGGCGCCGACGACCCAGTTGGCGGCCGAATCGGATGCGCCGGGCATGTTGGCGGGAATGGAGTCGTGGGGAAGATCGACGAGCCGATAGCGCTCGTCCTCAACCGAGGTGACCTTTCGATCGTAGGAGCGGGCAGCATCCCACCACTCGTTGGTTTCGATGCCGTGGCCGTCGGAGTAAGCGCCGGTGCCGATGGTGGCGTGTCCGGGAGCGGTCTTAGTGTTGGCGTAGTCGAAATAGCAGTCAGTGAACCAGGCGCCCTGGTTCATGAAGAGATTGAAGCCGCGGCCCTGGAATTTGTCACGGTCGCGGTTGAGATAGTCGCCGCGGAACTGGTCGATGACCACAATGACGATGAGTTTGGGGCGGCCTTCGAAGACCTGGGCGGGGACAGCAGCCGGAAGCAGAGCGGCTAGAAAGATGGCGACGAACAGAGGGATGCGGAGGGATCGGGTCATGCGCATGGATCGATCTAACCTATGGGTTGTTACGGTTTGCGATCATTCGAGTGTTTTCGCGGGCGGAGGGGCTTGGCTCAGGCGTCAGGGATGCATGATCCACCAGAGGGCGATGAAAGTGATCGCCAGGGCGGCCAGAGCCAGCGCCACGATGCGCGACACGGTGCGCAGGCTGACCTGACCGGTGTCGATCTGGCGGAGGGCTAACAGGGATTGGGTAGGGGGTGGGTTGGCGGCGGTTTGTTTTCCAGCCAGGTCGGCAGGATGGGCGGCGGCTTGACCGCTGAGATAGCGAAACTCGTTGGGGCGGCGGAAGGTTGGAAACCATCCGGTCGACTTGAGGACGGTGAAGAATCCGTTGGGGGTGACGGCGAAGCCTCTGCGATTCCAGGAAATCGGCTTACTCATGGCAGCCTCCGCAGGGCGATTGAATGCTTCGAACACTCAAAGGATAGCACCAGAAGGCTTCTGTCATCTTGAGCGCAGCAGGCCGCGCTTTTTTGGGCAGAGCGAGAAATAAACGCGGATCTTTCGACTGCGCCTCTGACTGCTGATAAAGTCCGAAGGGACTTGAAAGACATCCCTCAGCAGCTGAAGCCGCACTCATCTTGCGATCTTTTGCGGCACGGCTAAAGCCGTGTCCTTTCAAAGCATTTGGCGGACTTACGCACGAGTAAACTCGTGCCCTCTTAAAACGGCTGGTTTTTTACGCGGTAACCGGTTCGGTGGCGTTGACTTTGACAGGGGTTAACCAGCCGAAGCGGTCGGGTTTGAGGCCGTTGGCGATGCCGAAGAAGTCTTCGGCGATCTTCCTGGTGATTTCGCCTGGCTTGCCG